>Ga0214543_1002603_pt1 | contig 35467 bp, 20 predicted proteins | sample CNSS2metaG_FD_160094 | JGI IMG/M metagenome (GOLD analysis project Ga0214543, IMG submission 160094) | Root nodule microbial communities from cowpea collected in UCLA plant growth center, Los Angeles, California, USA - CNSS2 | ecosystem: Host-associated > Plants > Roots > Nodule | place: USA... | reverse complement strand
ATGTGTTCTATTCCGAGCCTATGTGCTCGAGGTTAAAAGAACCTATGTGTTCTATTCCGAGCCTATGTGCTCGAGGTTAAAAAGAACCTATGTGTTCTATTCCGAGCCTATGTGCTCGAGGTTAAAAAGAACCTATGTGTTCTATTCCGAGCCTATGTGCTTGAGGTTAAAAGAACCTACGTGTTCTATTCCGAGCCTATGTGCTTGAGGTTAAAAAGAACCTACGTGTTCTATTTCGAGCCTATGTGCTCGAGGTTAAAAAGAACCTATGTGTTCTATTCCGAGCCTATGTGCTCGAGGTTAAAAGAACCTATGTGTTCTATTTCGAGCCTATGTGCTCGAGGTTAAAAAGAACCTATGTGTTATATTCCGAGCCTATGTGCTCGAGGTTAAAAGAACTTATGTGTTCTATTCCGAGCCTGAGAGCTCGGTTCATGAACGAATGATTAATTACTTTGGAGTTTTATATGTTTGCAGGATTGAGAGCTCGGTTCATTAATTACTTTAGAGTTTAATGTTTGCCGGATTGAGAGTTCGGTTTATGAACGAGTGATTAATTGCTTTGGAGTTGTATGTTTGCAGGATTGAGAGCTCGGTTTATGAACGAGTGATTAATTACTTTGGAGTCTTTTAATGTGTGCAGGATTGAGAACTCGGTTTATAACCGAGACCAAAGAAGGTAGTAGTGTGAAGGGGATAGTTGATACAGATTAGTTAAACTGGGGTGACATAAGAAATTGATTAAATTAATTTAAAAGGTTGAAATTGTGGGGCGTGAAGATAGGGAGTAATGATGATTTTACGGAAAGTGGTGAGGAGTAGTTATTGACAAGACAAATTCTGCTATCCTCGTTTTGAAGACGAGACCGTGCCAAATTTGGAGAGCTATGTACTGGACCAGAGGAGTGATTCGGTTGCGGACCGAGAGGACAAGTGGATTTTGGTATCGGGTCGAGGAGGCACCGAGGGAGAATATTAACCGAATTAAGTTTCGTGTTTGGTGTTGTTTTTAGGAGTTAATGAGGTTGTTATTATATTTAGAGATATTTTAGGAACAGAAGATAATTTCATTTTTTATTTTGTATATCTAGAATTTAATATTTTTGTAAGTGATTATGATATAAATAAGAAGGTTGCTCCCATGGTCATTGGGGGGAGATTTTTTGACCTAAGCAAGTCTTAAGTTGTGGTTAAAAATATTTCTTTCTTTTTGTTTTTGGTTAAGAATTATCTGGCACTTTTCTTGACCAGAACATTAATCATTATAATTAATATATAATAACATTTTTTTAAAATTAATTGTAAAAAGCGTGAGTTAGTCCAATGTTAGTGTTTTGTTTCATAAAAAAAACACGTGACACATTGTTTGTCATATGAAATAAACTTTGATACTATTAGAAAAAATATGGAGCAAAACCAATATTTTTTAAAGTATAGAGACCAAACGGTAAGTTTTGCCTAAAGACTATTTTCAATTTTAGATAAAATTTCAGGGATTAAAAACATATTTTTTTCTAAATAAAATAATAGGACACTTGAGATGCTTTGACCCATAAACACACCTTAAGAAAGGTCAAGACAAAACAAGATAAAAGAAGAAAAGGAGAAGACAAGTCTAAAGACATTTGTCACATATGAATGTAGAATAACACATAAAGACTTACACAAACAAACCACCTCCCAAAAAAGAGAGAAAAACCAATACTACAGTTCCATTGGCCTTCCATTGACCTTAACTACGATTGGGTCTTACCACAAACCATTAAGTGTGATATCATTGTTGAATTTCTTTTTACTAGGATAAACTATGGAGATTGATCACATCTAATGCAGTGGTGGAGCATAATGGTGGCAGGGGAGGGCATGGCCCCCCAAAAATTTTGAATTTTTTTTTTATGATAGGTATTTTAATTTTTTTTACATAGATATTATGTTTTTTGATTTTTTGATTATAAATATTAAATTAAATATTCTTTTCTTTTATAAAAATAATAATTAATGATAATAAATAATAAAATATAAAATCATACATAGTAAAGAATAAAAAGATTTATTAAGATATTTTTATTATTTTTTTTATTATAGTTTGAGTTTCTCACAAATTGTTCTCATCTTTCATTCTTATATGTTCTCGTTTTCTTTTGTATTTGAAAAGAAAAAAATATTTTATTTTTGCTTTTATTTCTCCTTTATTCTCTTCCATTCTCAAGGAAGAAAAGAAGAATCGTCTCACTTGATGGTAAAATATTAGTTTAATAATTTATTTAATGAATCTCTTTTATATTATTTTTTTAATTTTATGAACATAGAAGAAAAGGTATTGTACTATGTGTTTTTTATAATTAAATTTTAATTGTGGTTCCATTATATGTCTATTTTCTTTTGTTTCTCAAGAGAAAAAGATCTATTATTTTTGCTCTCATATCTTAGTTGTTCTCTTCTATTCTCGAAGAAATAAAGAAGAAGATAATTATCTTTTGTCTCACTTGATAGTGAAATATTAGTTTAATAATTTATTTAATGAATCTATTTTATATTAATTTTTTATTTTATGAATATAGAAGAAAATTGATTGTACTATGTGTTTTTTATAATTGGATTTTAAGTGTGGTTTGATTATCATCGATTTTTTCTTTTGGATTTTAAGTGTGGTTTGATTTTCCGCTAATGATGTAGCTTAATTTTATACTAAGTTATGTATTCATTTTTACGGTATTAATGCTAATAATTAAATGTATAAATTTTAAATGTATTATTTTGCCTCCCCCAACAACGTTGGTCAAGATCCGCCACTGATCTAATGTATGGGTTGCTTATATAAAAATCTGACACTACTTCCAACTTAAAATCTTAACATTTAATGTTTATGAAATCTTAAAATTTTATGTTTGTAGGTCTTGTTTTTCTTATATACCACTAAACTTTTTCATTTTTACTCATACTTGAATTCCTAATACTTCCTTCTTCTTTTTATTGAAAAATTCATTCTTATCCTTCAACTATATTTTTTTCTCCATGTAATCTTCATCCCAGACATCTCCAACTCACCATATTACACATTTCCATCAGTTTCTATTTTGTAATAGAATAATATAATTTGTTGTTTTCCTTGTAACATATTAACTCAAAACTTCATCTTCACACCTTTTCCTACTCTTCTAGTAATTCCATTTTCAAATCAACTTAAATTGTTATTTTTCCGTATTTTTTTTAATGTATTTTTAATGGTAGGTAAAGAGTAGGGGTGGACAAAAAATCTAATTTTCTTGACCCAATCCACTTTTGTTCCAATCCAATATATTTATAATCCATTTTATTAAAAATCCAATCCATTTAAAATCCATTTAATGGATCTGGATTTCAATCTAATCTACATTTTATATATTTTATGGATTGGATATCCATTTTATAAATCAAGATTTTTAAATATGGATAATCCAAAAAATCCAATCCAAATTTTCAATTTAAATTTTTAGTTGGGTTAGACTAACGGTTGAGATGAACTAGGCTAAATTCAGAATCGGACGGGCCTTGCTTGACGACCTATATGGATCGGGCAGGCCCGACGATCATAAGAGGTTGGGCGGGCCTAAAGATATGAACGGGCTAGGCGGGCCCGACAAACCAAATGAGTCAATTGGGCCAAACGATTCGAAAAATTCGAGTGAGCCCGATGACCCAAACGGGCCAGGCGGGCCCAATGACTCGACGAGCCAGGTGGGCCCGAAGACTCGAACGAGCCAAACGGGCCTAAAGACCCGAATGGGCCAAGTGAGCCTGAAGACCCGAATGGGCCAGCCAGGTTCGAAGATCAGAACGGGCCAGGCAGGTTCAAAGATCCGAAAGGGCCAAGCAAGCTCCAAGACCCAAACGGGCTAGGCGGGCCCGATGACCCGAATGGGTCAAGCGGGCCTGAAGAACCGAACGGGTAAAGCGGGCCCGATGACCCGAGTGAGTCAGGCGGGCTCGAAGAATCGAGCGGGTAAGGCGGGCCTGAAGACCCAAACGAGTAAGACAGACCCGAAGACCCGAACGGGTCAGGCAGACCCGAAGACCCGAACGGGTCAGGCGAACCAGAAGACCCGAACGGGTCAGGCGGACCCGAAGACCCGAACGGGCCAAGCATGCCCAATGACTAAAACAGGTCAGGTCGGCCCAAAGACTCGAACGGGTCAAGCAGACCCAAAGATCCGAATTGGCCAAACGTGCCCGACGACCCGAACGCCCGTTCGGGTCGTTGGTCCCGTCTGGGTCATCGGGCCCGTCCAGGTCGTCGGGTCCGTTCGTTTCGTAAGGCCCGTCCAGGTCGTCGGGTCCGTCCGTTTCGTAAGGCCCGTCCAGGTTGTCCGACCTATTCGGGTCGTCGTGCTTATCCGGATCTATTTTAAGAAATAATATATTTTTCATGTTGAAGATGAGAGCCCATGGGTTGACCCTGACCCACAGGGCTTTTGTAAGGTTTTTGGTGTTGTGGGCTTCTTTGATGGGGGCTTTTTTTCAGTATGAGCCTTTTTGGCCCTAGCCCACATGGGCCAGGGCCAAGCCCTATGGATTGGACCAAATTGACACCTCTATGGGTCGACTTGACGACTCAGACGGGTCGTGTCTGACGACCTGTACGAACTGAGTCATGTTGGCCTTAATGACACAAGTTTAAAAAAAATTTCATTTAAATTCTTTTATAAAAAATGGATTCTGGATTTTGAACTTGATCCAAATATTTGGATTGGATTTAAATCTTGATCCAAATATTTGGATTTGGATTTAAAAAAAATTCAAACTACTTTTGTTAAATAAATGAATTTGGATAAAAAATCTAATCCAATTATTTGGATCTGCAATGAATGTGGATTGGATCATTAAAAATCCAATCCATGCTCACCCCTAATAAAGAGAATGAAATAAGTTTTCTTTAGATACCTTTGTCTTTTTAAATAGTACACATAATACAACCATATCAACATTATTTAGTTAACATCAAATGGTAGGTTGATAACTTTAAATATTATGAATTCATCTCCTTCCTCCTGCTGGCCATTCATTTGATAATAAAAAAAACAAATAAGAAATGGCTCCAACAAATCATGTGCTCCATCATTTGAAACAAGTTTCAATGAAAGCTTTCACCAATTATATAAGTCATGTTATTATTGGATTCTTTCAAAGAAAAATATCAACAGAGATCTTGTATATTAATAAGTCTTGTTCATTTCACAAGGAAAATTAAGACACAATCTCTAACTTAAAAGTCCTGAAACAAAATATATATATATATATACATATCTTTTTTTCTTTTATAATATTGATGAGACTTATTTTTTCACTCATTTAAAATATTAATATATAATGTTTGTTGAGAAAGTTTGAAAAGAACGGTAAAAGAGGTTGTGTGTTCAATTCTTCTCTACCAAATATTAATAACGAACATTGTTGATAAAAATCTATAATGTGATATACTAAACATTTTAATACTTAAAAAATATATAAATATTGTTAAATATATATATATATATATAGCATTGGGTCTATGTACACAGCTAGCAGTGGGCATTTGGTGAACATGGAGTTATGGTTGGAATTAAAGGTTGTATAAAAAAAAAAGGATATGTGTGTATGCAATCCAATGGCGGAGCTGAAGATTTCAATGGCCAACCACCGGTATTGATCTGTCTGTTAATTTGTCAGTCTCCATCACTTATTATAAATACTACAAAAATGGTGACACTCTTGACAACGATCGCCTTATACATATGCTACAAGATTATCAAACTCTTTCACATGAGATGCTTCCAGATTAGGCTAATCATTCATAAAGGAAACCCAACTTTCAAATGCATTACCTCAAATAATAATATCACCTTTTATAAATTTACTTCGCTTCATCTAATAATTTTAAGTTTATCATATTATTATAAGAACTAATCTTCCTCGTGTTACTACACTAATTATTTTAGTGAAATTTACTTTTTGAGTAAATATGTTTTTTTCTTTGACTTTCAATGAAAAATAGAATTAGTCTATTTTCGAAATTTTGAATTAATTTAGTTTTTCGATTTTAGAAATGTGTGATTTAGTCATTTTAACCAAATTGTGTAAAGTTTATTTAACATTTCAAAGACATTTCTCAGTTAACATTGAAATGGAAATGTGTAAAATAGTGTAATACTCAAATGTTACCGTAAAACGTGTTTGAAATGTCAAACAAAACAAATTTGGTTAAAATAACTAAATTCACATATAGAGTTGAATGATTAAATTAAGTCAAAGTTTTGAAGATGGATTAATTCCAATGTTTACTAAGAATTAAGGAAGAAAAACATATTTAATTCTTACTTTTTCAACGAAATTTTGTCATTATTATTCAAACTAAAAAACAAAAATTCTTAAAAACATGAGTTTATTGTTGTTTTAACTCAAGACAAATTAATATAAAAGTTTAACTATTTTTTATAGTTGAGAAAAACTTTACTTTTAATATAGAAATTTTATATAAATAAAAAAAAAATATATATATATATATATATATATATATATATATATATATGTTCATTGAAAAAAAGGAACATTATGGTTAGTATTGGAGAAAAGTTATTAATAGTTTGAAAAGAAACTTAGTCATAACCACTTGCTAAAATTTGTTAAACATCACATGTTAGGTACCCTATCAAATAGTTAACAACCACTAATGATGTGATTTGCGTTATGGGGTGGTAGATCAAAGGTCTAACTCATGCAAAAACTTATAATAAGCTTCATCTTTCATCACCATCAATCGTTAATTAATCCCTTCATCCGCACCATTAATATCACACATAATACACCTTATTTGTTGCATGCATGCATGAAACATTTATACACGTGTACATGGTGCTACCACGTATGTGATGAAGGTTTTGAATTAAGTTGTATGTAATTGGTATATAGCAAATATAACTATTTTAGTCTTCTCTAACGACACAATTTTGAATAAATTTCTTCGAACGCACTCTTGAAAGAAGAAAATAGAAATTAAAAAAAAATCAATTAATTTGTTTTAAGTTATTTTTTAAAATAATATATAATTATGTTTTGTTCGGTAAAATGAAAAGAAAAATCAATCAAATGCGGAAAAAATAGTAAGGTACGAGGAGATGTTATTCAGTAAGAAGGAAATGAATGAAAAACAGTTATTTTATTCATTATTAATAGTTGTATGACTATTATTAATATACCTAGGTCAATGAATACAATTTTTTTAAATAAGACTCTCATATATATATATATATATATATATATAAATAACATGTGGAGTCTGATATGTTATATACGATCGAAGTGATGTCATTAACCCAACATGACACCATGTCGACGAATACATCTTCATCATAGCAGTTTGTTAATTTAGGAAGACATCATATTGACAAAAACATTTTGATCATAGTAACAATATACATCTCAACACTATTAAATGTCCAAAGAAAGGTTAGCATGATCGACAAAAGCATTAGGACGACATAAGAAATATTGTTCACGAGGTAATTATTAGATATTCATTCTAACATTTATTATTGTCTTACACACATACCTAACTTGAGTATTACAATAACTTTACAAGCACCTCACCTGTTCAGATGTTGGTGAAATCTAACTCGAATACATCTCAAACTAGACTATAGTAGGTGGAAGAACACATCTCAAACTTATAATACAGAGAAAGAATATTATGTATGTTTATTGTGGAGAAAAGATTAAGGCATATTTCAAACCTACAAAAACAATTAATATTATTTATTTGTTTATTTATTATTTTTGTAAAATGCAAATATATATATATATACTTCTAATAAATTAAGATAGATACATAATTAAATACAAAGAGTTAGAACAACTGTCAATCACATTTTTCATATTACATAGTATATTATGTATACAAATTTTAACATTTTGTGCTCAAATAAAACTTGTATACACTTTTCTCCTCAATACTAAGTGAAAAGTTATTAATACTACTAAAAATACTCATATTTTCTGCCAATTTTATTTTATTTATTTATTGTATGAAATACTTATAAGTTTTGTTATGAAAAAGAATTTGCACGAAATTGCTACCGATTTTGTTGCAAAATATTTTGTATGAAACATTTTTCACAACAAATTTTGTACGAAATACTTACGAATTTTATAATTTTGTAGAAAATAATTACCCACTAAAGAATTACCTGCCAACTAAGATTCTTAGAAAAAATAACAGGAAAAAGTATTTTCTTGCAAATTTTGTTAACAAGTTTGCAAGAAAAATCTCACGTAATATGAGAATTTTTAGTAGTGTAAGTAACTGATATAATTTTTTTTAAGCTCTCCACACACATCTTCAACCAAACTAATTGAGATATCTTATTTTTTTTAAGGTTTAAATATTATTTTTGTCAAGTTTATTCGATACGGTATCATTTTTTTTCAATTTTTGTGAATTTGGTTCTTTTTGATAATGGCATTTAAATCGTTAACGGAATGTGAACATATGTCACATGTCAATTTTTATTTTTTTATTTTTTTCATCTTTTTTAATTTAAAAAAAAAAATCATGTGTCAAGTCAACATCATGTAAGTGTCACGAGTTAAGTCAATATTAGTGTCATGTATCAGTGTTAGTACCACATGTTAGTATCTTATATTCAATTAAGTCCAAATTTTCGTTAAGTTCATTCATGTCGATCCTAATTTTTTTCAAAATGGCTTTTCAAGTTGAGACCAAATTTAATATATACATACATATATATATATATATATATATATATATATATATTATACAAATTTTTTTATGAAAATTTACAATTTTATTAAATATTTCTTTCATTATTTTTAAACCAACTCTAACTATATTATTGGAATATAATTATTAGATTTATGTTTAAGTTGGTTTAAAAATAATGAAGATTTTTTCTTCTAATTTTAAACTAACTATGACCCTATTTTTTTAACCAAGTCTAACCATAGCTTTAAACCAACCCTAATCATGTCTTTTACATATACTAAAAATCAAACATAAACCTAATAATTATATTATAATAATACCCTACTAGATTTTTTTCATATTTCATGGAATTTTTCTTGAAAGCTTCCTATAAAAAAGAAAACTTTTTTTTTCCATTTTTCCTAGAAATTTTAATTGGTAGATAATTTCTTTGTAGATTATATCCTACAAAATTATAAAATTTGTAAGTATTTTCTACAAAATTTGTTGTGAAAAAATATTTTGTGCAAAATATTTTGTAGAAAAATTGATAGCAATTTATTGCAAATTATTACTCATAACAAAATTTATAAGTATTTTCTAAGAAAAAAATTTCAAAAGAAAATTGGCAGAAAATGTATATTTTTTTAGTAGTGATATAGTTAGAGTTAGTTTAAAAATAATGAAAGTAATGTTTAATAAAAATGTGTTTATTAAAAATGTTAGTATAATATTTATATAAAAATTCAATTTGGTCTCAATTTGGAGGAACAAAATTGCTCCATTTTGAAAAAAAAAAATTGGGACTGAATACAATTAAAATTAACAAAAATTTGGACTAAATTAAATATAAGATAGTGACACGTGACATAAATATTAACTTGACACATGACATTGACTTAACTCATGGTACTAATATTGTCAAGTGGCATGATGCTGACATGACACGTGGACAATTTTTTCAAATTATGAAAAATTTAAAAAAATTTAAAAAAAATCACAAACTAACATGTGACATACACGATTCATATTTTGTTAACGATTCAAACATCGTTGTAAAAAGGACCAAATTGACGAAAATTTGAACCTTATTGAACACGCAAACAAAAAGAAGATAGGACCACATCTAGGGATTGCAACGGGTCAAGTCGGGCACGGATAGTGCCTACCCGCAACCCGATCCGCCAAAAAAGAATTCGCCCGTTATTCGCTCGTTTACTTGCCGGGTATCCGCTTAAAAAATACCCGTGAATATTTTTAAAACCCGTGGGTACCCGTGGATACCCGATACCTGAAAATATTTAAAAAAATTTAATTTTATAAATTGTTTAATATAGAATTATAAAAATAAAATATAAAATTAAATTAAATTAAATTAAATTATAATAAAATTTGACATAATAAAATATACTGCTAATTTTAATTTTAATTAAATTTAACTTAATAAAATATAAATTAAATTTTAATTTTAATTTTTTTACGGGTAACGTGTACCCGCGGGTACGGATAGTATGATACACGTACCCGACCCGTTTATAAGCGGGTATTAAAATACCCGCTACCCGCGGGTAATAAATACACGTGTGTATTAACTATCCATTACGGATTTTATCTGCGAATATCCGCGAGCACGAGTATTTTTGTCATCCCTAACCACATCGAACAAACTTGACAAAAATAGGAACCAAAATAATATTTAATTTTTTTAATAAATAAATACTCATATTAGTTTTGATATTAATGAGTCACTTTGATATTAGATTTTAATAAAGTTAAATTGTAAAATGATGAAAAAGGATAATTTTTCTTGAAAAACTATAAAATTATTTTTGACCTTTTATAATAAATAAATATTTTTCATGTGAATTTATGGTGAGTACTAAAATAAATATTAAAAATAAATAAAATTGTTGTCTGTTTAGTCAATAGTAATTAAAATAAATAAAATTTGTGTTGATCAAATTAATGCTAATTTTATTTAATTTTAGTATATATTTGTTTAAGTTAATTGGCGTTAGCTTAGCTAATGGTAAATTATATATTATGAATCATGTATGTTTATGACCATGAATATGAATCCTATATAATTTTTAATCTAAAATCTAAATGGTTAAATTTAAAGATGATAAATCTCCTTATCACATTTTTTACTCTCACTTTTTATATAAATCTTATCATACTCATTTTCTTCATTAGTATTCATAAATCTTCTTACAATGATCTCCTTTATCCACTCACAATTTCATCCACATTTTTTTCTCATCTCCTTTATTTACATTCTTCGCCTCATCTCTTTCATTTACATTTGTCGTCTCATCTTTTTTATTCATATTCATCTTCATCTTCTTAATCTATATTGATCTCTTTCATCCATTATACTTTTTTTTTCATTTACATTTTTTTTACATAAAGGCAACGTACAATAAATTTATATTTTTTTAAAGTTATTATCATCGAACTCGATAAACCAATATAAATTAAATTAATATTAAAAATAAATTTTATTTAAATGACACTAAAGTAAATAAATTTTAAATTGAAAATACATTAGTCAACACCAAATTACTTTAGTTAAAAAATAAACTTAAAAATTAACAATAAATTAATATCGATTAAGTCAATATTATCTAAGATTGATCTTCAGAAATCAATACTAAAAAATTAGCATGAATAACCAAAAATTAAGAGAATAGATAATTGATATAGCCTCACTCACGAGCAATGGAGCTTTTCACTTCAACGACATATGGTTGCGTGGGTGAAATGAACAAATTCTCCAAACATAAGTGTTTGATTCTAGTTAAGCTAAAGCAAGTTTTTTTTTTTTTTAATTTAAAATCATTTTCCCTCTGTACTATTCTAACTACACTAGTTTTCTTTCAACTACGTCCAAAATAATGAACCTATTAAAGAATATGACATTATCTTCAAATATATCTCATCTATCAAATCAATATTAAAAGAAATCAACTCTAACCAATACATTCCACATACTTAAGAGCATACATAATCCAACATAATCCTTAACCACATGTACATGTACGTAATTCAATTTTATTATCAAAATCATTGTCAACAATTCATAGTTTACATTACTCAAAATAAATCATTAAACCAAATCTCAAATGTATACGTCAGTTAAACTAACATTTGTTACGAAATAGAGTTAGTTTAACCAATTTTAAAGTTGAAACTAACATTTTAATAAGTAAAAATATTTGCGTGTTTCATAAGGTTTAATATTAAACACTAATAGAATGAACTTAACAAATTCTAAGTGGACGCCAGTCAGTATTAATATTTTTTAACAAGTAAAAGTGTTTATGTTAGTGTCATATTATTATTGTTAATTAAGATGTCATTAACTAACCGAAATAAATATTAAAATTAGATAAAGTTGGCATAAACTCAATTGATGTTAATTTTATTTATTTTTAGTATTTATATTTAGGTTTAATTATTTTTTGGTCATTGTTTTTGTTGAAAAGTCTCAAGTGAGTCTTTCACTCTTTTTTTTTCCTCAATTTAGTTATTATTTTTTTTAAATTGATTTAATTTAGTCTTGAATTTTTTTAAAAGTGTTTCAATTTGGTCATTTTCGTTAGTACTGTACAAACGGTATTAAAGTTAGTATCATGTGTCAATTTTTGTGATTCTTTTAAATTTTTTTTCACGTGTCACTTCACAATTATATAATGTGGCAAGGTCAATGTAGTGTGACATTGTAAGTGGACATAGTCTCAATTTGGTTCCCATATTTATTTTTTAGATTCAATTTAGTTTCAATTTTTGTAAAAAATGAAGCAATATTGTTCCTCTTGAAATTGAGACAAAACTTATTTTTTTTATAAATCTTATACTAACATTTTTATTAAATATTCTGAAACATTTTTAAACTAATTTTAAAATTTATATAAATATATTTAAAATCATGTTACTTAACGAATTTAAATGTGATTATTAAATCTAATATGAAATCGAAGACAAATTGTGAAAAAAAAAAGACATGAACAAATTAAAATTAATAAGTTGAATAATATAATTTTTTAAAATTCGTAATATATATATATATATATATATATATATATATAAATTCATCATGAGACTTGTCCTAAATAAAATATTTAATTTAAATTTTTTTATAAATATTGTCCCTTTCAAAAATTATTTCTTACTTTTAATTTGGTATATATTTTAAAGTTAATTTAAAATTATTTTTAGAAATATTTAATAAAAATTTTAATTTTAATAAAAATATCAACATAAAATTTATATAAAAATTAAATTTTGTCTCAATTTAAATATGGACAACATTGTTTCATTTTTAAAAAACTTGGGACTAAATTGAATATAAAAGACGATTATAAAGACTAAATTGACAATTTGCTCACGTGACACTGTCACATCACAGTGTTATTATAATGTCACATGACACAACTGTAAAGTGATACACGAAAAAAAAATAAAAAAATAAAAACAATTAAAAAAATAAATAAAATGAAAAAACCCCACAAATTTACATGTGATACCAATTTTAAACACACTTTGACCAGTATTCATGGAAATGACCAAATTGAATCACTTTTAAAAAAGTCAGGACCAAATTGAATCAATTTAAAAAAGTCTGAACCATATTGAGACAAAAAAAAAAATTAAAAGACTGACGTAACATTTTTTAACAAAAACAAGGACCAAAGAATAATTGAATTTTGTATTTATTTAAGTCATTGTCGACCAGATCAACACTAATTTTATTTATTTAAGTTATCGTTGATTAAATTGACATTAATAAAATATCTTTAATAAATAATTTATGAATATGTACATCTTTATGAATATAGATATGTTATTATTAATTCAAATGTCCAAATTTAAAGATAACGATTTTCCTCACTCATAATTTTCATCTCTCTTTTCTATGTAAATATCCTCGTACTTTTATCTATTTATCACATTCATCTCCTTTATTAACACTTATCACTTTCTTCCATACTCTTATATATCTTTTAACCACTATTTCATCTTCTTCCACAATCATCTCTTTTATCCACTATTTCATCTTCTACACTTACACTCTTCGTTTACCCCATCTCATTTTTCACTCTGTTGTATGAAAAAACATTATTTGAAATCACCCTCATTATGTAAGTCACATCGATATAAATTAAATTAATATTAAAAATAAATTTTATTTTGCACTAACTTAGCTAATATTAATTTAAATAAAGTTTAACATAAAAAAGTGCGTTAATGTCAGTTTAATCGATACTGAATTGTCTTAATTAAAAAAAGTTTAAATACCTTTTTCGTCATCATTTTCGTAGTGTTTATTGCAGATGATCTTCATTTTGACTGAATGTTTAAAATGATGCTCATTTTGATCGAATGTTTAAAATAGTCCTTATTTTCGTAATTCGTGTTTTATTTGATCTTTTTTGTGACACTATTTAAATCAGTAACGGAGTACTGTACAGATGACACTGTTTGTATTACGTTGCATTGGGTGTGTTAGGTGTACTGTACAGGTGATTAGTTACTGATTTAAACGGTATCACAGAAAAAAACCAAATAAAATACGAATTGCAAAAATGAGGACCATTTTAAACATTCGGTAAGAATGAGGACCATTTTAAACATTCTGTCAAAATGAGGACCATCCACAACAAACACTACGAAAATAAAGACGAAAAAGGTATTTAAGCCTTAAAAAAATTATTTAAAAATTGGTGATGATTTAGTGTCAGTTTATTTGACATTATTTAGACTCGGTAATACATTAAAGCATATGATTTTATAGTTTAATGCATGTGTACAAATCCAACATTATTAACTAATTAAATTCGATTTTTACTTGATAGAGTGGGTTTTTAACCGATAATAGTTGTAAATTTTCTTGTAGTGTTAACAACCAAATATGTTGGATTACAATGTTGAGTTTGAATTTTATGTTGAGGAAGAATGAACAAGACGGATAATATATAATAAAGAAGTATATACTTAGCCTATCTTTGATATTAGAGTATGAGACAAACACCATAGGCAGGTTTGACTAGATCCTCCTACTCCTAGCTCTCTTCTTAAGGGTTTTGCTCTACTAAATCTTTTTTTTTTTTGTGTTCTTGATACAATTCACCATTAAATTTGTCTTTATTTCAAGATTTTTTTCCCACTTTTTAAACATAAAAACATATCATATTTCTTTTTCAAAAAATAGATCCCTAAAGATACAATGTTGCCAACCATGAGTATCTCTTTGATGACTCTAACCTGTATTCTGACTTATTATATAAAAAATGTTTTACTTGTTCGAGTTGACCATTAAAACTAAACATAAATTCTGATACTACTATTGAGATCTTTTGAGGGATATTCTAGGAAGATTCAATATCAATAAACCATGTGATAATTCAGGGACGAATTTAGTAATTTTTTTCTAAAAAAAATTAACTTCTCTTAATTTTCATGTGTTGAATGGTAACTTCAATTTTCAAAATATATATATATATATATATATATATATATATATATATATATATATATAAGTTAATTAAAAATTGAGCAAAGTTATGTGATTTTTTTGAAAATAAAATCATTGAATCGATTTTTGTGATAATTAATATAAGAGTTCAAGACACTCTTTAATTTAAATTTTTATCAAGACATTTTTTAATCTAAGACACTTTTTAATCTTTTTAATCTAAGACTTTAAGACAATGACTATGTGAGTCTTCTTCTTGATAAATTACATATATATTTTTTATTCAATACAAAGACCAAACTCACCTTTACATTCTTAACAAAAATATATTAATTTTAAATTTAAAAATTTAATTGAAGTTTTTTTTTTCGAGAAACAATTAAATTGATAAAATTGTATCATAAAGAGCTATTAAATGTTGTAACAAGTACCTAAATTCGTTCCTAAAAGAAGAATGTTTTAAATAAAAATGTAATAATTATACCCACATACTTATACTGTCACGCAAATTTAAAAGATATCCTCCTTATTTTGATGAGAGCAATCTAACTTTTCAATATTTGTGATCACTTTTGTTAGTTTCCTTTTTTTTGATAATAATTATGAGAATAAGGACATCGAGTAAGGAATAACTAATATCTATTGATTTTATTATTTTTATATTAAAAGTAGAAATAATTAAACATATTAATTAAAAGAATTTTGTTAAAAAATTCATTAAAGTAATTAATATGCATTGAATCCTATAAAAAATATATAAGTAAGTATAATATTAAATTAAAAATCTGATCTAATCATAATTAATGTAATTTTATTTTATTTAAAAGACAAAAAGGCTCCATATGTGTTATATAAGTGTGTTTCATATTTTATTTAATATTCACCAATAAAAGTTAAAAATAATTAAATAATAAAATAACTATGTTTTAATATTATTAAAAATTAAATATAATAAAACACAAGAAAGTTTGAGTTAACCGAGCAACCAGCAAAACAAATAGTGTTAAATATCTACAAAATTTATAAAAAAACAACTAAGTATTAATTTGAGACTTCATCAAATTTTTTTTTTTGATTTCTCGATAATCTTTTCCAACAAAAAAGGAAAAACAATTTGAAGGAGTAGTAGAAAAACAATTTTTTTCCACAAAAAAATGTAATAATTTCATTATCGAAGATTTTATTTTCAAAATTTAAAGACATACCTTTTAAAGATTTACCGTCTTCACATTTGAAACTTTCATTTTGAGAGACTTTTGAAGTGTCACCAGAGATATTTTTTTTTCTTTTTAGTAGAAATTTTAAAAATTCTAAAATCATTCTTCTGCATCAGTACATTATTATCTAAAAATTTAAAAGGGTATTTTTGTCTTTATAAAATTTGTTATATGCATTTATACTATCTTAATTAATGTATTTAATTATTTCAACTTTCAATATAAAAATAAAAAACCAATGTAAATTAATTATCCTTAATCATTGCCATTAGGGCACTAGTTAGCATTCTCCTAATTAACATAGTATAAATATATATAGTAGATTTTATAAAGACCAAAATATCCTTCTAAATTTGTAAACAATAACTTTTTGATCCAACTTTGAAATTCTTAAGATCTTTATTAAAAAGCAAAACAAATATCTTTATTTTAGTTTTTTTTTTTTTTTGTAATTCTTTTAAATGTTTAACATTATTTTTTTACTGATTTTTTTTGTTAATTTAAACTTTTTTATGTTTTATTATATTTAACTTTTAACAAAATTAAGATATAATTATTTTATTATTTTTAATTTTTATTATTAAATATTAAATAAAATATTAAATATACAAACATTTTTGTCCTTTAAATAAAATTACATTAATAATTAATAGATCAATTTTTATTTAATATCATAGTTAATTATGTATTAAGTGCTCTTAGAGTAATGAACACTTGTTAGCAATACCTGATAAATAATGCACCATACACACATAAGAATAATAATAACATAAGCGAAATACTTTTCTTAAAATGCAATTTTATATAGTTTTTGGTACATAATGCAATGATATGTACAATGACATACACAAAAGTATCACCCAAAAATAAAAATATTCTTTTATACTGAGTATGGTATGACACGCAACAGGAATCCAACGACTTGCACGTTCTTTCTTTTTTTTTTTCCTATTAAAATATTTATCTCATCCTCTTTAATTTTTCCCTTTTGTCTCTCATCATTTTTTCTTCTTTAATATTTATCTCACGCTGCTTTCAAGTTTAATAGGATTCTCAAAAACCACACATCATGACTTGTGTGTAAGTCACGGCACACAAAATTTCATTTCAACGATAATTAACGAAAATTCAAACAGGTGTTCACACGAATATCTGCACAAAGCAATTTTTTCTTATCAATAGTATAATAAACAAAATATTAAACAAATTTGATACCATTGAGGAAAATATTTCTCATACAAATGAAAAGTAACTTATTTTGTCATCATCCATAATTACTGTAGTTGTTGGAAAAAAAAAAATCAATGCTCACAGTACATAAATAAGCCTTCTTTTTACTTTATAAGCCAATTTTATGAAAATTGAATTAAACACGGAAAATTATCATAATATTACCTAAATCTAAAAACCCACCAAAAATATATTATAACAAAGATCAAAAACTCACGTCATACAATCAAATTTCTCTGTAAGTGTCATCTTACTATTTTTGGTAATTATTACGATTCATATAATTTGAAGTTTAATATTGACCAACTTACACCTGATTCATTCAACTGTTAATTATATATCTATTCTCTGTTTTGTTTTTGTTTTTGTTTTTTCTACCTGTACTCATTAGAAATAACCATGAATATTATTTATCAAAATCCACATTTGCTTTGCTAATTCAAGTTTCACTGTAATTAACAGATCTTAATTATGTCACAAATACTGAGTTATTTATGAATCATCAGAAAACTGAAACACTATACAGTTAATTAAGCTTTCCTTGAAGAACAAAAATATATGAAACTCCTAATGATATATGATTAATGAATATACAGATTATACATGACAGTGAGTGATGAAGGTGTTTAATATACAATTGAAGAAGTTGAGGCACATAGAAGAACAGAAAGAAAAGGAGACAAAGAGGGACAGATAGAGAGAGAAAGAAGGTATATAGAGAAAAGTATCAGTCACCCCAAATAATTAACCAACAAAGACAAAGGAACCAAGCATAACCCCCTTTTCTTCAACTCTGTGCAATCAACATTTTTTCCATTAAACTTTAATTCATCATCTCTCTTCAAATCTGAATAATGCTCTGATGATGTGAACCCCTTACCCTACACAATCATCATCATCATCATCATCAAACCATACATACATACATTTTGTCAGCAAAAAAAAAACTCATTTCTTCTCCTCAAATCATCATGAAAAGCAATAATTTATGTATATATTAATCCAGGTTTACCAGTTGATCATCATCCTTCCTAGAACTCATTTCACCTGGATTCAAGTCTCTCACCTGCAGATAGTAATTAATAAAGATGTTACAAGAAAAGGAAAAGACTTAGCATATATATCATTGGTGAACTGAGAAAAAGAAACAAAAATAAAAATCAAATGATAAAACTCATCTATTTTTATTTCTGTCGGTAAATGTTAGTTGTTAGTGGAAGAGTTGAATTTATAATCTTTTTAACCCTCGAGAGTTATAAGATGGTTTAGTAATAAAGTTATAAGGAGGATGGAAGAGGTCGTGAATTCAACTCTCCACTAATATTTGAAAGTTGGTTTGAAGGGTTTGGAACGAAGGATGGAAGAAGTTGTGAGTTCAACTGTCTCGAGTCAAGAGTAACACTAGAAGAAAAAACTTCTTCCATCCTTTTTCTAAATCTATCAAACCAATCATGTAATGAAATGATAAAACTGAGATGATAAAAAGCATACCTTGGGGCTATTGACAGGAGAGCTAGCAGTGTCTTCCAAAGGGTCATCTTGTGATATCTGTTTGGCTCTGGCTTTCTTGAAGGTCAATTTTTTGGGTGGATTAGGGGCAGTGGTGTTGCTACCCTTGAAAGAGGGAGAAGAGAGAAGATGATGATGATGGTGAGAAAATTTCCATGCAGCAGAAGAAGCAGCATCTGAGAGCAAAGATGAACCATCCAAACTGGAACAATAACTGGGTTCTATTCCTTTTGAGAAGTCTTCCAAGTAAGATGTCCATCCACTTTCTCCATCAGAACCGATTGGTTTCTTGCTCCCACCAACTATGCCCCTTGATGAACAATTCACAGAATGATCCATTAGTCAAACTCTAACAACACCACCATATATACTATATAGACAACCACAATAACAATAATAACAATAGTAATGATTATATAAAAACATATAATAACAACAATTATGAGTAGAATATAACAATTATAATACACTCCCTTTCATATTTTCTTTATTTTGTTTTTCTCTTTTCATTAAATGTTCACTTCAATTAAAGCATAGGAAATGTGAAATTATTTTATATTATAGTGTAATATAAAATAAACATGAAAAAGTAGATTTGTTATAAATGCATTCTTATTATAACTATATCTGAATATATAATTAGTGATGAATATAAAAAAAAAAATGAGGAATTTAACCGACTTAATATGTGAGATTCCCCTACCCTAAATCTAATATTAATTTGCTATTTTCCTAATGCAAGTGAATATTTTTAATAATAAGGTTTGGTGAGAGGTCGAGAGAAGTTTGGTATAGGAATTCATAACCGAAAGTTAGAGTGAAGAATGGAGAAAAAGAGAAGACATGCATACCGTAGATTCTTGAGGTGGGACAGAGGGTGTTTAGGAAGTTAAAGTAACAGTTGAAACTCTAACCGAAAACCAAACATAGAAAGATAGAAAGAAAACAAATTGTAGATAGAGAAACAGTTGACCTTTGCTGTTCGGAAACATGGTGTTTTGTTTTCCATTTTTCTCCTCAGGAGTGCTATGGGCACGCTTATGCTCCTACATTCGTTGAAACGTAATAATAAAATAGAAAGGGGAAAATAAATTAGTGTGATAAATGATGTAATGAAAAAAAAAGTAAGGGTGAAAAAGTCAAAGAAGAAAATGAATACAAAATATACATATGGTAACTATTTATAAGTAAGAGTGAATCTAAGTTGTACAGTGAGTATAAATGAATAAATTGAGTATTACGTGAAGAAAAAGATATATTAATTTAAGGTATGGTACTTGAATTGGTGTCAAGTTTTTTATGTTAATTTAACTATAGTGTTTTGGTTTCCTTGTGAATCATCTTAAAAAGAAAAAAAACACATTAATAGTATTAAAAACAAATATTTGTCTTAGTTTGTGAATGACTATGTGGATTAATACCTTGGTAATTCACAATGTCGGTTGGTTTTATTGGTAATTAATATATAACAATGAACATCAATGATTTATCTTCTCTTCCAATTTAAAAGAAACTGAATTTTATTTATACTAATTATTTTTAAGTACTTTTGAATTTATTTTTGTGGATCCACGTTACGTTAAGAATTTAAGTATGAGTTAAACATTTTACTTTGAATAGAAATGAAAAAGTTGAGTTGTATATAAGAAAAATAAGACCTACAAACATGAAACCTTGATGTTTTATGTTGAAAGTGGTGTTAAGTTTCTTATATAGGTAATTCATACATCACTGGTGGTAAATCTCTCTAATGTAACCCAATAAAAAAAATTCTAACAGTAGTATTAGAGTCAACGATATTTGTGCCTTAGACAAATATATTTCATGTAATAAGACCAAACCGCATTTTAGACAAATAGAAGTGCACTAAAATAAATGAGTGGGACTTGTCCCATTATGGTAAAAATCAATGATAAAACCCAATTCACACTTGTGAGAGAAAAGATTAAGAATCGAAGCATGAGTTCAAAGTCTCATTGAGTAGAAATAAAAAAGTTGAGTGGTATATAAGAAAATAAGACCGACAAACATTAAGTCTTAATGTTTTATGTTGGATGTGGTATCAAATCTCTTATATGGTAACACATACCTTAAATGTGGTCAATCATCCCAATCTACTATAATAAAAAAATTCCAAGTTGAGGTGGATCTTCACCAAAATTTTTGGGGGAGCGAAAATAATATACTTAAAATTTATATATTTAATATTACTATGACTAATTCAATAAAAATGAATACATAATATATATCTATAACTATCAAAGAAATTACACATATTAAAAGGAATGTTTATCGTTTTTTCATATTTTTGAGCTCTTGAATCATAATTAAAATTTTCATTTTTTGATGTAAATAACCATATTATCTGCAAAATATTTATCTTCCATTTTATTATTGTGCATTTGATTCAAAAAGTCTTCACAAGCTTTCATCTCATTACTATGCGATGAGCAACCATATTATCATGTTTTCATCTTCACTAGTTTATTTATCAATTTTAAAAAATAAATTTATTCTTTTGTTTTTCATTAATATACCTATTTAAAAAAGAATTTTAAGATTAAAAAATAATTTATCATAATCTAATCAAAATTTGAGAGACATAATTACTAAAAAAACTATGATAATCAAGTTATAATTAAAAATCGACTATGAAAAATCACATAGTACATTGCTTCTTCTTCTATATTAATAAAAAATAAATATACAAAAAGGTCATGAGATAAAAAATAGTGCTAAATGTTAAACAAATATTTCACTATCAAATGAGACAAGAGAAAGTTACATTTTTTATTTATTTAAGAATGGAAGAGAAAATATGAAAAAATTAGGACAAAAATGATGAGTTTTTGTCTAACTTTTTTTTAGTAACAAAAAAAGCATAAGAAATGAATACAACATATGAGAAACTCAAAAGACAATGGAAGAAAAAATAAAAAAATATCTTAATAATTTTTTTTTATATATTTGATTTTATGTTTTATTATTTATTATTATACTTTATAAAATAAATAAAAATATACATAATTTAATTTTCATTAATTTTTAATATAATATTATTTAATTTAAAAAGATATATACCATTTAAAAAAAATTTAAAATTTATATAATTTAAAAAAATTTAAATGTAAATAATGTAAAAAAAATCAAAATATTTGGGGGATGGGGGGCCGTGGCCCCCGCCTGCCCCTTCTAACATCTGTCCTTGAAGTCTAATATTAAAGTTAATGGTTTGTGCTGGTACATAACTTAGGTGAAGACAAATGTCTCGTTATAGTAAGACCCAATTGTGGTAAGGTTCAAAGAAAGTGTGTTGAAATAAATGGGTAGGACAAATATATTCTATTGTAGTAGAAACCAATGATAAAACCCAACTCGCATTTGTTAGGTAGATGGTAAGGAATCCAAGCATGAGATGAAAGTCTCACATTAAGTCGTAAGGTTTTATGTTGGATGTAGTGTTAGGTCTTTTATATGGGTAACTCAAAGTGATTAATCTTCTCTAATCTATCAAATAAAAAATTACAATAGTAGTATTATAGTTGAGAGTTTGTCTTGATGTTCAGTTTAGACAGAGACAAGTATGTCATGTTACGGTATTGACCCAACCATAATTAGGGTTAATGAAAGTATGTTGAGATAAAGAGATGGGACAAGTATATGTCCTATTGTGGTAGAAACTAGTGATAAAACTCAACTCATATTTGTGGAGTAAACTCTTAGAAATCTAAGTCTGAAATGGAAATCTTATATTAACTAGAAATGAAAAGATTGAATGGTATATAAGAAAAACAATACCCAAAAATATTAAACGACAACTTATTCGCAGAAGTGATTAATCTTCCAAATCTATCTCAATGAAAAATTGCAATCACAGTATTAGAATGTAAGAAAAACAATTAGAAATTCAAGTTTAAGCTAAAAGTTTTGCATTGAGTTTAAATAGATAGTTGAATAGTATATAAGAAAAATAAAATCGATAAACTCATGTATAGATTTCTAACGAATTATCTATACCATTGAAATAGAGTATATAAATAAAGTGTTTAGAACCCGTTTAATAAGTTGAATTAAGTTTAATTTTTTTTTCCAATATGTTATTTTTCTATTGCCTATCATCTGCAAATGTTTAAAATTATGGTTATGGTATTGAAAAATTTATATACCCTCCTTATCTCTAACATTATTTTTAATTCAAATTTGAGTTTCACAGTTAATGCCTTGTTAAAAACAATAGACCTTAATATATTCCAGCTATAAACCAAAATAACATGATGGTGAAGGTACATAGTTTTGTCTTTTTCATCTTTTATTATTTTACACCATAACAAGATGAACTCATTAAGCACAAACATAAAGTATTACTGATATTAGTTGCACTTTTTCTTGGTATGATTCTCTACCCAAATTCTTATGGGTTGATGCTTATCGAACTGTAAGTTTTAATCAATAGGTTCAAAGAACACTAGATCATGCAATGTATGGGTACTAAATCTTTAGTTTTAGATTCGGTCATGAGCATAGTTTGATTTCTTTTATATCACATAAATAATACAAAGTGTTAACTGGATTAGCATAACATTGGTAACAACCATTAATCTAAGAAAATTTGTACTTTTAAATATGTAGGATAAGACAAATGATTCCATAGAGATTTGTATTTAACGCAGATAAAAAAAATTCATATCATATCAACTACAATTGAAAATCGATGCGTGAGACTTCGAAACGCAATTTTATCCGAGTTTTGGAAGGCATTTCTTTTGCTTTTCTCTTTTAGGTCGAACTTAAAAGTTGCTTATTTATGCACAAAATTAGCTAAAATTTGGTCAAGCAACTATAAGCTATATTTAGTTATATAATAACGGCTGAAATGCGTAAATATTTTATCTAGTCTTTGTAAAATAAATGTTTTTGATTGTACCCCATATAAGTCTTTGTTTTATTTTTTATTCCTCTAAAATTTACAATTATATTTTTTTGGTGAAAATCAATTATAATTATTTATTGTGGCCCATAATATATTTATTACATGGACAAGGGACCTAACAAATCTGGTAGCTATAATATACTACGAGATTCGAAGATTCGCAATGTGTAATCGGTGTCCAACTGTATAGCTGTACTTTGAAACTGCGACTAATTATGTGGCCATGTACGACAATATTTTCTTTAGAATATCAAGTATAAAATTTTCTAATTTCGTATAGATATTTCATATTCTTTTGTACTAATTTTTTTTACAATTCAAAAATTAATCCACTAATTAATAATTACTTATCTCTCTAAAATAAAGAAAAAAGTTGAAAATAATAAAAAATATTACAAAATAAAAAAAATCAATAAACTAAAATTTTAAAGTAAAATACTGTAATACACTTATATTTAAGTCAAACTAGCCCATAAACTAAATTAACATCCCTAAACACGGAAAGAGTAATCACTTTTGACAACTATTTCATATTTAAAGTAACATCATTAAAAATTGGTTCTTATATCAGTATTTTAAAATAAACAAATCACACTACCTAATCATTAGATTTATTTTATAATGCACAATTCTCTGGGGAAATTTTAGCCTCAGATTAGAGGGTCACGGCCCGAGAAAGGCAGACATTATGATCGGTTTAGTTCTGTATATAAGTTTACTTTTAAAATCAAAAGACATGGACCCGTGCCAAATAATTTTTCAGTCCAAATTATGCTCCTGCGTGTTCTTATAATTTATTTTTCTACTTTTTCATTGGTTCTTTATTAATATATACTGTTTACAAAATTAAACAATTTGGTACTACACTAGACCACAAGTATACAACATTTTTTTTTTCTTATCAATGACAGAGAGGTAGCATTGCATGATATAAGTGAAAACGCACACCTTAGATACTGAGCCTCGTAGTGCATTAATAATGCAGGCTAGGCTATTGCTTCCTGCACCCTCTCAATTTTCTTCCTGCATCCCATCATAATTTCCGGAATTTTTTTTTCTGAAATTGATTTAATGTGTTTCAGAAAATAAACTCAAATAATGAGATACATGGAGAAATTTGATGGAGTGTAGGAAGAAACAGCCAAATGAGGAAGCAGTCCACCCAATGAGGAAATGTGTATTGAAATGTAATGATAACAATATGCTCAAATGAGATTGAGAAGAAAAAAGAGACCATTATCAAGAAAAATTAACCAACTCATACATAAACACCACTAGTGGAAAAAGCTGATAGGAAGCTGATGAAATAGATAAATCAAAACATTAAAATAAACTTTACATATACCATCTGTGTATATTAAACTCCATCTGGCAAACTGATTCCTTGAACATAACAAATTCAGTAGACAAGCGAAAGAAAATAAGAGACAGAGTTGTAAATATTAAAAATAAAGGATAGACAGTACAAATGTCCAAGGAGATCTCAACAGCGTTGGAGTTCTAGTGGCCGTATTTCTGAAACTCCCACTCACTGTTATCTGTAAAGGCACAGAAACACAAGTTAGAAAAGCACTTCTTAATCCATAAGGTACCAAAGGAAAAGCATATTGTTACAAATACCTAGAGGACAAACTTGACGGGTCTTGAGCCATCGACTAATGCAGTGGAAGTGAAAAGCATGGTTACAAACCCCTGAATAAAGTAGCAGTTTGAGTAATTCAATCAAACTAAGAAAAATACTAACAACCACAGAAGACTACATAATATTCTTTGAAGTCTCAACTAAACTGAACTGGCACAACATTTTTACTCATGACATGGTGATTGTCTCATAGACTCGTACTGAGAGTATAAAATAATCCATGATCTCTATACTCCTAAGAAAATATAAGGTACAGAAACCTTAAATATAACCAAAATACAATATATGATGTGCTTGGCAATAACTGCTAGTATCTTCATTAGTTGTAAAGTGCAGAGCAACATATCCCATGGGTTAGATGTTTACAGTTGAACTTTTGGGCTATGCAATAAGAATATTATTGTTCTTGCAATAAAAAAGGTTATTTCCTATTCACATCATAAGCTGCTAGGACAAATATGATGGAAACAATATTTTCATGTTTCCAAAGCAGACTCTGCTTCATTTTGCTTATGAATAAGCATATCTTTAATGGCTTAATTTTGCTTATAATCTAGTACACCCTTAATAGCCATAGCAAAACGAGGAAGAGGAAGCGCCACAAGATTCAGCAATCAAATTGAAAGAAAACACTAAATTTAATAATCGTAGTACAGTAGTATACTGAATTTGCTTCAGTTTAACAGATGAAGAAAAACATAAAACGGGGAGGATATAATAACACATAAAGTGGGGGGATATAATAAAGGTCAAAATATAGTCTCAATTATGACGTTAAACAATCAAATATAGAAACATTAACTTAAAACTAGCTTGCATCCACCCTCCTAGAACAAAAAACACCTGTTGTCTCCTCCCTCAAGATCTAGGGCCCCAATAACAACCTTGCTTTGAGATAAAGGTTTTGATTCTTCAGTCAAATTATATATTAATGATTTAATTTGCCATACATTAATGATAATACGGCCACTTTGAACATGACAGCAGCAACAACTTACCCTCTCTTTATGTAAAAACAAAATTCCAACATATTTACTTGCAATAGATATTGAAGAACTCCAACTAAAGAATGTTTTATTATTTTTGTTCCGACCTCAAACGAGATAACATCATTAACATCAATCACCACATCTGAAGTACTGTGAGCTTGGAGCCTAAGTTATGTCACAGTTTTGTCCTTAAGTATCTCGAAGTGTTGAAGGAAGAGGATGTATTTAATCTGACCTAGACCTCGACTCCTAAGCTGGGACTATTGGTGTACAGAACAATCCTCAAGTCGAGGATTAGAAGAGTTTTCGTCTATATACGGCGGCACAGAACAAACCTCGAGTCAAGGGTTAGGAGAGTTTTCGTCTACATACGGCGCCGGCAATGTTCCTTTGGTGCCTAAACCACGTAATATAGGACCATTGGGGGTACCGCAACCGGAACAGTTTTAATTTTAAATTTAAATTATAATACTCCTACAATTATATCTACCTTCCTCAACCCTAAGGTAAAACAACAGACGAATATCAAGTATTGTCAAGACCTATTTCAAATAAAACCAGCAATTAGAGCGAATCAGAAACATACCCCACGCCACAGTGCATTCTTCGCTAGTTGCGCTGGCCTGGTTGGCTTGGCACTCGATGCCTGAAATCAGGGACCAAAAGTTCAAAATCGGAACTAATCGCTTCAAATTGAAAAACAGTTTTCGATTGAAAGAACACGCTTACATAGATCCATGATGTGGTTCCGGCAGATAGCACAGTTATCGACAACGATGTCTGCCAAAAATACAGAAAAAATAGTGAATCCCCAAAAATAAGAAAAAATCAAGGGAAAAATTAGGGTTTAAGGAGAAAACAAATACCCCAAGCCCAGAGTGCGACGGCGTTCCATTTCTTGATCTCGAAACGCTTGGGCTTCTTGGAAGACGGCCCGGCGCTGCTCGATGGCTCGCCAGCCGGAATCATTGGCACGTCGGAATCAAGAGTCGCCATGCCCCTTTCTCGAGCGGTCGGTACTGTGGGTGATTTGTTAAGTGCTTTCTTTAATTGAATCAACAATAGTGAATAAAGGTCTTCTACGTTTCTAACAACAACTCTTTAATGGATTGGGCTATTTTGTTTATTTAATGGGCTTGTTACTATCGGGCTGATCCTTATCTTATTGAAGGACTGGGAACTTCTTCCTGCACCCGGTAAATCCACAATTTTCTTCCTATATTTTTACGTAATTTTTATTTGATTTTTTCTTTTTGGAATTGTATAATTTGAAAGTTATTATTTGACTCCCGAACTGTGTAATTAGAAGTCAAAAATGACTTCTTGATTTTAAAAATCCAAAAATCATTTTTTTCTTTAAAAATACCTTTAAATCGCACAATTCAAAAATAAAAATTGTCATTTAAACTGTGTAACTCGAAATGAATGATTTTTGAATTGTTTAATCTAAATTATTATTAAGTCCTTTGTGTTTGACAATAATAATATGATTTTAGGACGGAGGTAGGTACATAAAGTTTAATTTATATTGAATGCAATGAACTGCATGAAGAAACTTAGGGAGGTGCAAGAAGAAATTGCCCAGTGAAATTCTTGGTCAATTGTTTTTCCAGGTGCAAAAGAATTTCGTATAGATGTTAAATATAAATGTTAGATTATTGGTTCGGGTAACATAGGGTTTTCCTTTATATTCAATTCAACGTGCACACCGAAGATATTTTAGGAAAAGTTTTTTTTTTTTGTTAGAATACTTATTTAATAATTATATATATACATAAGTATACAATTGTCTCTCACAAGAAAAATCGGTCTCTACCAAAAAGAGATTTTACTGAATTGACTATATGTACAATTTTTTAATAAATTTTTATTTAAATAAAGTCAATTTGACGTATAATATAGTTTTAAAAATAAAAGTAAATATTGAAAATAATCTAACAAATCATGTATATGTAATATATTTAAAATTTACTCTGCATAATTATTAAAATAATATAAAAAAATATCATTAAATTATTGAAATTGTGTGTGTATATATATAACACATTTTATTTGCTTGATTCTTTAACTGACAAAACTAGATTTTTGGTTTTTCAGTTGCGTGAAAGGAAATAGAAGAAAACTTGGGATGGAATGCAATTTGAAGAGAACATTAATTCTGTAGAAAATGTGAAGTGTGAAGTATGCAGGCAATGTTTGATTTTAATTTATGAAGCAAATCATTTATTGTAGGGAAATAAAGTGCACGAAATCCCTTTCTTCATTGAATCCTATTATAGTTGTTCTATCATGAGTTGTGTAGAATCCACATCCTACCAACGCCTAGACAGAAGAAAGAAGATTTAAATTTCATAATAAATCTTCTACCTACGATATCTGTTTCTATAACAGGGCATTAAAAGAAGTGTGAAGCATAAATTTAAGATCATTCAATTAATGTTCAATGCAAAGATTTAGTTATATTAAAGAGGCTTTCAAAAATCAAACTTACGTTGACATTTAACTATTTCTCATGTTCTATGTGATACAAGTACATTATTCTAAACCTATTAAACGAAAAGTGTGTATAGAGTTTGCTAATCTTTTACTTTGATTTTTGAGTGGAATCGTTTTGACCTTAAAATAAAAAATAAAAAAAATATTTTCATTTTAATTATTGAATTGGTGTTCATATTAAAAAAATACTTTTATATTCTACAATGAATTTTAGAGAATCAATATACTATCATATTCTATATTAATGGTTGGAAAATTAATGTAGTATAATTTTTCTAACATCAAGGAATGTCTGCTTTCTCGTTTTGCTAAGCACTACTCATCCACTACCATATAAAACAAAATTTAATACAAATCTAACTTAACCAACAAATCACCATTTTCCATCATCTACCCCACCATCTAATTAAACCAAAACTTGTATACAAAATGCTTTATATGAGTAGATGTTATTGATAGAATTCTCATGAGAGTGAACCCAATAAAAAAAAACAAAGACAACCAACAAAGAGAAAAAGAGAACGATGACTGACAAAGAGCAAACAAAGATAGCTCAACACTAAGTGATTATGTTGAAGGATTTTGTATAATAAAAAAAAAACAGGCTAGTACATTGAATGTAAACTTCCTTTTATGAGTTTCTTTTGTTATTGAAAAGAATTCAACTCACAACTTCTCTCATTCTTCCTACTAAACCAACTTTATTTTTTCGAAATATTAATAGAGGATTGAAATGTGAGAAAAACTCAGGCAACTGATATAAACTTTGTATGAAATTTATGGAAATTATTAACCACGGTCACAGATAGAGTATGCAAATTGGGAATGAAATAGTAACACTCTAATTCTATACAATAATAGAAATTTGTGATTACCATCAACTAGCAGTTATAATAAATCCATTCCGTTGAGATTGTCATTCCTGATCCAAGATAGAAAAAGAAGATTTCAAGAGGTCATGATTCTGGAAGAACAAATCAGGGGGAAGAACAAAGAGAATTTTCAGAGAAGAAGCTTTACCACACGCATAATGACCTCAAAGCATGCAAACCTTCAAAAATACATTTTCTTTCTTACGCCTCATGTTTTTCCTTCTCCCTTTTCCTTATGGATCGGTTGACATGTGGCCCTGTGGTATAACTAACTTATTCCCCACATCCAGCTCAACATTTATTTGGCTCTCTTTTTCTTTGCATGTTACAATACTTCCTCTACTAACAACAACTTTAGCCTTAAGGTTGAATTCTGGAAAGGAGTCTTGTATCTCATCTACATCCTCCCATGTGGTAGTAGCTAGATCCAAGGATTCCCATTGGATTAATACTTGAAGAACAGGCTGGGAACTTCTCATAATAATTCTAGACTTTAACACTTGAAATGGTCGAACAAATGGACCAATTTCAGTAGTAGTTTGGGACAACGGTAGGTATGTTTGGGAAGGACACCTTATAAATGCCTTAAGCAAATATACATGGAACACCGAGTGAATTCAGGCAGTATCTGGAAGCTATAACTTATAAGCAACTTCTCCAATTATGGCTAAAACTTCAAAAGGACCACAATAACGAATACTTAATTTCTAATATTTCCTTAAAGCAATGAAATGATATCTATAAGGTTGTAATTTGACTAAGACCAAGTCACCTACATCAAACTTCATATCCCGCCTCATGTACTGTTGGGACTTAAACAGATTCAATTTCAATTAGGCATATCTTATGTCTTGATTTTTTAATGTTTATGGAGGGGGAACATGATGGAGAAAGAAAAGGTTGAAGATGATCTAGGAGAAGAAACATAGACACAAAATATAAGTGACAGACGAGAAGAGACAAAGAAATAGCAGGCCAGCCCATTAGCCTACTGATTCGTTTAGTAACGGGATATGTTCAACCTTTAGACCCGTTTTCTGATGTCGGGCTGACCCAACCCGACCCGATTTTGACGAATTAGAAGCGGGATGGGCCTAAATGGGCCGGGTCAACCCGTTTTTACATCCCTAATTTCAATTGTTGAAGAGTGGCATCACGAGCTAGGAGCATATCTTTAACACAAATGAGATCATTAAAAGTAGTTTTATTCTTGATGACGGTAGGAGGATCTCTACCGTATAAAACCTTCAAAGGTGTCATTCCAATACTTTGATGCCAAGAGCAATTATACCAAAATTGAGCCCATGGAAGCATAGAATGGTAAGATACATTTCTAAGGTTTTATTCAAAACCTCTCTTTGCCCATTGGATTGCGGATGGTAACACGAATTGATAGCAAGTGTGGTACCTTGAGCCTTGAAAAGATATTGCCATAATGAGCTCATGAAAAATGGTCCTTGTCCGACACAATGGGACGTAGAATACCATACAATTTAACTATGTTATTAACAGAAGCTTCAACAATGATCTTACTGGTATAGTCAACCATAATTTTGGCAACTCTAACATGTCCTCCAACTTTGAAAGAGTGAGATTCCAATAACACCTGATTAATAATGTCCTTTTCCCCTAGGAGCATGATACGACCCTTCCAAATTAATACCCCATCCTTAATCAAATATCCTTGGGACTGTAACAGAGCTGCCACATTTGTCATATAATTCCTTTAATTGAGTATCTTGTTGAGTGAGTTCAACCACCCTTTGAAACCGTAAATTTCTTGGTTCTGACCATGCTATCATAACACTTTTAGTGAATGGTGAAATCAAAACCCCAAAACTTGGGTAACCGGTGTTGTTGCTCTAGGGTTTGCAAACGCTGCTCTACCAATTCTTTTAAGCTCTTCTGGTTCGTTTTAATAATAAACTTGTGGCCCAAGAGATAGTGTCTAAACTTGGCCAATGCATCCATAATTGCATAAAACTCACGTGTATACACAAATTGTTGTTGCATTCGTAATGACAAATTCTTAGAGAAATAAGCTATGGGATGATTAGTTTGACTTAATATTGCACCGACCCTAAAACCATAAGCATCAGTTTCAAGCACAAAGGGTTCTGAAAAATTCGATAGTGTTAAAACAAGGATTATGGTGAGTGCTGCTTTCAATTGGTGAAAGGCCTGGGTCGCTACGTTAGTCCATGTAAAAGCATTTTTCTTCAACAAATCAGTGAGGGGGGGGGGTTGCAATTTGGACATACCCTTTAACAAAGCGTCTATAATACCTTGTAAGACCAAGAAAACAATGCAATTGTTTCAAATTCAGTGGTCTTGGCTGTGATTGGACAACCTCCACCTTGTTACCATCCATAGCAACCCTGGACCCTAAGATGGTGTGGCCAAGGTAGTATATTTCTTGTACGCCAAAGGAGCATATGAAGAACCATGCATACAATTGATTTTGTTGCAAAATCTGCAAAACCACCTTTAATTGATACACATGTTCCTTTAAAGATGAACTATAAACAAAGTTATCATAAAAAAAACGAGAACAAAATTTTCTCAATATGCTCTAAAATATATCATTCATAAGACTATGAAAGGTGGTTGGTGCGTTGGTGAGGCCAAATAGCATAACCAACCACTCAAAATGATCATGGTGTGTGTGAAAAGTCGTTTTGTGATGATCCTCAGGATTTAACAAGATTTGATGATATCCCATTCGTAAATCGAACTTAGAAATTTTTTTTGCGCTAAATAGCTAATTAATCAGCTCATCCACTGTTGGTATAGGAAAATTGTCCTTTATAGTGATGACATTCAAAGCTCTATAATTGGTACAAACCCTCCAAGAACCATCCTTCTTTTTCACAAGTATAATGGGGGAAGAGAAATGACTATTGCTTGGTTCTATAATTCCTTCTTGAAGCATGTCAGCAACCAACTTCTCAATTTCCTCCTTTTGACTATGAGGATAGCGATAAGGCTTCACCTTCACTAGGGTTGATCCTTCCATTAAAGGAATTGAGTGATCCTGAACACGCAGAGGAGGCAAGGTCGATGGTGTAGAGAAAACTTAAACATATGTGTGCAATAATGATGAAATTTCAGGTGCTAAATCAATAAGTAATTCTAACATAGGAAAAGACTGAGCATTAGGATCCATCAATTGCATGCTATAGACCTCAACAATGGAATTGGTAGTGACCAATTTGTGTATATGATGCAAGTGGGCCTGCATGGGAACATGATCAACCACTCCTTGAAAAGTAACAAACTTACCATTATAGAAGAATTTTAAACTCAAAGATCCATAATTAGAAATATGGGGACCCAAAGTTTTTAACCAATTAGCTCTCAAAATAAGATCGGCACCAAAAATTGGAAGTAAATATACAGACAATTGAAACACATGCTCATGAGCATGGATAAGCAATTTCTGAATGAAACCATCAAGTGTCATATAATTCTTGTTTCCCACTATAACTTTGAACATGGGTGCGGGTTCCACTAGAAGCTTCAAAAATTTTGCATTGCAAAAAATTGTCAAAACTTCCTCCATCTACTAAAACCGTCACAGGTAGCTTATCAATATAAGCTAAGAATTGAATTGTACCCACCACAGTACCACCTTTACGGGTGTTAAGTGATAAATAAAGATGAGTAGGGCCAACTTCGTTGTGAATTACCGGCTGACTGAGATCAGGTGGTGGCTCAATATTAGGCTCCCCTGAGTCATCCTCCAATTGCAAAAACAAGTATTGTCAATTGGGGCATCTAACAACAAAATCATAATGACTTTCAATGACATGTAAGCTCAAAAAGCCATTGGCTAATATTGTATACACAATAACTAACAATAAAATGTGTCAAACAATATAAATAGTTCAAACGTTAATCTGAAACTTCTTTTTACACGTAAAAGAAAAATTAACCATGTTAGGTTAAAAAGATTATATCTATTCATTTTTTAAGTTTGAGAATCAAAATATATCAAGATTTGTGACAAAGACTAATTTCAATTTGTGAAAGTTTATGAACTAAACATATTTAATATTTTTATAATGTTAGCAAACCTAAAATATAAATATATATGTAGTATTCCAAACAAAAAATAAAAGATTATCAACATTTTAAATTGATTGCTAGACAACGAAATTGAAAATTAAATATTTTATAATGAAAATCCTTCTATAATTAATATAAAAACATTCTAATATAAAAAAGAATGTCTCCATTTTTTGTTTGTTTTATGAGGATCAACGTAAAATGTCAATATAAAAAGTTTTTTCATTGGTAGAAAGCTGACTTTCATTAAAATATAAAAAACGACAGGATGAAGTGGTATATAGTAATTAAGGGTATGATTCCAATTTAAGGCAGATCTAAGTCAATTATAATTTAGAGCACACCTATTTCCTAGGAAAAACACAGCATTTGAAATTACTTAAAGCAAAACATAGAGTATTACAGTAAATAAAACACATCATATGTGTGCACACTTACTCTGTAGTTCTTCTATCGTATTCAATGCATGATTATAACTACTACACCTGCATTCAAATAACTTCCAAATCGAAGAATCATGTATGAACATGATTCGTGTAATGTTGTTTACATTCGACAACATCTTAATTTCTTTTGTCAACATACAGAACATAACAGCACGTTGAAGTTTCTATGTCTTGGTTAGATTGTCATTTACAACCAATATATAGGTTCAGTAGCTAGGTCATGGTCGAATATTGAATCGTGATATTACATATATTCCTAACTTTTAGAGAAGGAAAAGAAAAAGAAAAGAAAAAAAGTAAACATGACCTAATTTAAAAAGTAGTTTTCTTGATATGTATTGCCAGTGGCAGAACTTATTAAAAATTTAAGAGTGCTAAATTAAATTTTTTTTTTCAAATTCATTACATATAACTTTAAAATTTCATATAATCATTTTTTATTATTTTTATTTTTTGAATTCTCATCAAATTTCTTAAGTTTAATAGACATAAATGTATTTTTTTTTATCTTCATCTCAAACATTTCTTTTAACAAAAATAATTCTTTTACTTTTTATTATAATGTTTCTAATATTAATTTATCAATTCTCACCTATTTAAAAAAAAATATATATTTATTATTATCTAATGATACACACTAAATAAATTTATCACATACAAGAGAAAAACTCTTAAAAAAAAGTAAAAATAAATTTATTAAAAAAAGAGATTCATCGTTCAAAATATTTTTTGACTCATTAATTTTACGGTTGTATAATTTTATTTAAAAAAAAAAGAGATCGAAGAAGAAAATTAAAAAAGGAAAAGAGAGATGAAAGAGATAAAAGTACATAAAAAAATGAAAAAAAAAAAAAAAAAAGAATAAAAGAGAAAATTT
>Ga0214543_1002596_pt1 | contig 35499 bp, 20 predicted proteins | sample CNSS2metaG_FD_160094 | JGI IMG/M metagenome (GOLD analysis project Ga0214543, IMG submission 160094) | Root nodule microbial communities from cowpea collected in UCLA plant growth center, Los Angeles, California, USA - CNSS2 | ecosystem: Host-associated > Plants > Roots > Nodule | place: USA... | reverse complement strand
ATAATATATCAAAATTATCAATATTAATGAAAGTAAAATTATGCTATTTTCTTTTTCATACACTTCACATTTTTTTATATTTAATTAATATAATCAATTATTTAAAACAAATAGTTTTTCTATTTTTGTTGTTGCATAGGAATAATTTGTTGTGAATTTATATCATTGTTTCACTAGTTAAATGAAACATCTTAATTTTTTTATTTAACATTAACAAAATATTACTTTTATTTTAAAATATTAAAAAATTTAAAGAAAATAAATTAAAAAAGTAAAAAAAATATATATTAAGAGTTAATTAGAAATAAAAAAAAGGCTTAAATACCTTTTTGGTCTTTATTTTCGTAGTGTTTGTTGCGGATGGTCCTCATTTTTACCAAATGTTTAGAATGGTTCTCATTTTCGCAATTCGTGTTTTATTTGGTCCTTTTCTGTAACGCCGTTTAAATTATTAACGGAGCATTGTACATGTGGCACGGTTTGTATTAGGGTGTGTTACATGTATTGTACTGTACAAGTGACTTAATTACATATTTGGGGATAAATAAGTGAGCTAGGGCTTAATTACACACAATAACAATACGAATCATACAATAACAACTCAAGTTAACCCTATTACTAATTGCAGCCTCTTCTCAGCAACTTCAATGACTTCTCCAAATCATTAATCTGTCTCATTTGTGTCATGATGATGACATCATTTTCATCAACACCACCATTTGAAAAACTTGCAGCCCACATTATTTGAACCACCACTCTATAAATCAATAAACCAAAAATTAAAATCAATTTATTATTAACACAAAAATAAAAATAGATTGTACTCAAAATTTTTTACCAATATTCTTTAGAGTTCTTGCCATCCTCAAAGCAGCCATCTCTCTGCAACTACAAATCGGGGTTAATTTGTTTCTCGTTGAACCACTAATAGTGCACAAAGTGATACAACATGGTTGTCTTCAACGATTACAACCAGAGGTAAAGGAAGAAGATTGAGACCGTAACATACCTATATAATAGGATTGCAGGAAGAAGAAGATTGCAGCAATACCAATTGGGAATGAAGGAACAAGATTGCCAAAACTCACCAACTGCCCAAACATTCCCTACCAAAACCCTAGCTCACTTATTTATCCCCACATATCTAATTAAGCCACCTGTACAGTACACGTAATACACCCTAATACAAATCGTGCCACATGTACAATGTTCCATTAATGATTTAAATAACGTTATAGAAAAGGACCAAATAAAACACGAATTGCGAAAATGAGGATCATTCTAAACATTCGGTAGAAATGAGGACCATTTTAAACATTCTGTGAAAATGATGACCATTCGCAACAAACACTACAAGAATGAGGACAAAAAAGTATTTAAGCCTAAAAAAAAAGAGGTATACATGAAAAATTTTCCTAATTAAACATGATGTATTTACATGAAAAGGTTAAATAAATAGAAAAGACATTATAACAAATGATGATAATTCAAATTATCAATATTAGTAGAATCAAAATTAAGCTTGTTTTTCTTTCTTTTTATGCATCTCACCACCTTTCTTGTTTAAACCTACAACGTAATAAATTTATTTTAAAGTGAAACATAATCAGTTCTGTGGAGTAGTAATGGAATATAAAAGAAAACACAAGTACATTTTGACTGTCAAATTGAACTGTGTTTATTTACTTAATTTTCTTCTGTTGTGTTTTGTGTCTGTGTAATAAAAACGAAGATGAGAAGATTTGAGATTGGAGAAGAGAGTAATGTGGAAGGAAACGTTAGGAAGAAATGAATGAATGGTATAAATAAGAGAGAGAGGGAAAGTGGGGCCCCAAATGGTGCAGAGAGAGAGAGAGCAAAGAAAGCATAACTGAAGAGAAAAGAGAAGAGAAAAGAGAAGAGAAGAGAAAAGAAAAGAGAGAATAAAAACCCTTTCTCCCGGGGCCATCCAGAGAGTATTAGAGCAGACACAACACCCAAACCTTAAAATATTCTGCCTTCTCTCTCTCTCTGTTTCTGTCTCTCTCATTCAAGGTACTATCTTTCCCCTTCATTTCATTTCTCACACTATTTCATTCACTAATAATAAATAAATAAACTCACTCATTCACTGCTTCTTTTTGTAACACAACATAATATAACAACACAACCACCACTGTCTTCCTGTTTTGTGTTGTGTTGTGTGACAGACAACAGAGAGGAGCACACCCAATAAACCATGGACGTGGGTCAGATGCAGAGACAGTGGATCGACTACACCAAATCCCTTTTCCTCGAGGTAACACACTTTCTCTTTCTCTTCTTTTATTTTCTTTTCAGCCTTTTTAAATTGCTAGTAGTAGATCTGTTGTTGGGTTGCTTTCAATTCTTGAATTTTTTTTTTTTGTTTTCGAAAAGGGGTTCTTGGATGGTCAGTTTCTGCAACTTCAGCAGCTTCAAGATGAGAACAACCCTGACTTTGTCGTCGAAGTCGTCTCTCTCTTCTTCGAAGATTCTGAAAGGCTTCTCAAAGATCTCACCTTTGCGCTGTCAGTATCGTTTCTTACTTTCCACGCTCAATTTTGTGTTAATAAACGGCAATTAAAAATGGACCATGCATTTAAATAAAAGAACTCCCTGAGGTTTATGATTTTTTGAATTACGTTTTATTTTATTATTATAATTTAATGGGTGGGATTTCATGCTGTCACCTTTTGTTACCGCGGAAAATCCACACTTGGTTGTGAAAGCATTGATTGGATGAATATGTGAGAAACTTAGTGCAATGCTGTTTGTTAGTACTGTTTTATGTCAAGTGATGAATTTAGGCAAGTGCATGATCTTCTTCCATGTTCTTGGGGCTTTTCCTGTGCAGAGATCAGAATGGCGTTGACTTCAAAAAGGTTGATGCTCATGTTCACCAGTTAAAGGGTAGCAGTTCAAGGTATGGGGTTCTATTTAAAGCCAGCCAAAAATGTAAAATACCGTGCAATCCGAATACGTTGGACTTTTTGTGTGATTAAGCTGTGTTGGTTTGTGTCTGTCCTTCCAATGCTTGTGTAACTTCTGGTTCCTATACAGGTTGAGTTTTATTGTTTAATACTCGGGATAAAAAGACTAATTAAGCTTAATTAGGAGAAACCAGTGCCTATGCTATGCTGTCTTCTCTTGGTTTGCTGAGGCAAGTTTGTTTTTGTTTGTCTGGTTCACAGCATAGGTGCACAAAGGGTGAAAAATGCCTGCATTGCTTTCCGCAACTTCTGTGAGGAGCAGAACACTGATGCGTGAGTTGTTAATCTTTATAAAGTTGTTCAATAGTTTTGGCGTCTCGAAGGATAAGTGCACAAGTTTGAATGAATAAGCTACTCGTGCTTTAAGTGCTACAGTGTGCTAGTTTGGTTTATTTCATGGTCTCATTATTGAAAGTTTCTGCAGGTGCCTCAGATGTCTGCAACAAGTGAAGCAAGAGTACTGCCTTGTCAAGAATAAGCTTGAAACACTGTTCAGGGTATTAACTAGATGGAAAACTTAGAAAACTGAATATCATTCTATTTACATTCTGGATTTGTAATTTATATTTCTTTTATGAATTCTTGATGCAGCTTGAGCAACAGATCGTGGCAGCTGGTGGGTCAATCCCTACGGAACTGAGTTTCAGTGGGTGACTGGGTGGTTTTGTAGAGATGTTTGTGTTATGATTCTCATCTTTGTTAAAAGATTATCCTTTATCTTATGTCCATGGTGAATGTATGGTTTTTGTGAAGATATAAGATTCCATCCAATGTACCTTTTTCTTCACCAAAAAGCTCTTCATAATTTATAATCTCTTGCATGCTTTAATGAAGGATGATAGCACCATCAAATGAACTAAGTCCTTTGAACACAGTGCAATCCTTTGAAAACACGAATAAATTGCAAGAATGATGCCTGAATAATGCCTTAATTGCACAAATACTTATTTCGCCCTTTATACTTCTCTCCATCTTTCTCATTTTGTTACATCATACAGCGTGTTACTAATTCTTTCTATTTGAAGATATAAACTGTCACTGAACTTACACAAAATTTCAGTCAACAAAATGTTTGGCCATGGGGAATGATACATGATTCTTTATTTACCTGAAGTGCGATGTGGTGGACTAGGGATGGTGATGGCATCAAATGGCAATATCCTATAAATGACAGTATTTAGGGTGAAAGAATAATATAGTGATATAAGCCAGTTGTCACACCATGGCTGAAAGAATGTAGGGGTATAAGCTAATGGGGTTGTAAAGTCACTTTATTTTGGAATAAGAAACTGGCAAGGACGGCAAAAAAGTATTAAAAATTGTTGTGGAAGATAAGAGAATCTTGAGGAGATATGATTCCTTAGAAGTCAAATCATGATGCAGTGGCGTTGTCTCTTTTTGTCTACTCCTTAGTGGAGTAAATCACAAAAGGAAATGAATGCCCAACATGACCATATGCCTTATTACCAAACAAAATCGTTTTTGAAATTTTATGTTGATATTCTTAGGATGCTTATCCCAAACCTTAGACATGCTAACCCCACAGCTCTGTTAACTCACCAATGCCACGCTCAGGCACATGCAGTGAAGATTTATCCTCGTTTCTGTTCACTGATACAATGAAACATGCCAAATAAATAACTGCTTCTGATGACAGAATCTTTATACTTTGAATATTATACTATTCAAAAGTTTATGCTCCTTACTCATGTTTGAGACATAACATTTTTTAAGTTTTTATGCATTGTAGTACACTGTTTCATCTAAAGTTGATACAATTGTCATGTAAGAATTTAAAGGGTAATTACAAGATGATAGCCAAAATCAGTATAGGTTAATCTGTTATATTTTGCTTTGAAGTATTTATCGTATCCTAAGTTGCTTTATTTCTTTTCCTATATATGAAACTTAAAAAGTTTACATCAAGGCTTGAATAATATCAACCACACAACAAAAACTCCAGTGTATAGAATAAGAAAACATGTTCTTCTTTTAGAGGGGAACCATGAGGAAGTTCCCTCAAGCTTTTGTCATGAGGAATGTGGATGACTCCATTTCCTTCTCTGATCTTCAAAGCTTCCTATCTTAGCCGATTGGTTCCAGTCACCAAGCCTGTTTGCATACATCTTATGATAAGCCTTTGCATTCACATGGCTTAAAATTCTGACTAATTTTCCATCTTCCTCATCCACCACCATTTTTCCATCCATGGACACATCTCCTTGGGCCAACACTTTAACCGGCTTCACCTCAAATTTTTCACTTAGACTTGAATGCTTGTCAGCTACGACAACAGCACCTAGAATTTCTCCTAAGAATGTATCCTATGAGACGTTGCAAACACAAAACGTAAGTAGCAGAAACAATATAGAAAAAAACCAAACCACAATAGTAACATAGTATCATATGATAGAGAGATTAAACTCAATATATTGACTCTGTATACCATATGCTGATATCTGTGGTGGCTTTTCTTCAGACGTTGTAGCCTTAATAGCACACGCTTGGAAAACACAACTTCAGGTGTCTGTTGAATCCTACGCAACCAACATAAAATGTGTGAAAACGAACTTGCTTTATGCTGGACATTGAGTGGAATGAGTGTGATGTTAACTTCTGATTGAAACACTATTTTGGCTGCTAAAGGATCTAGGAACATATTAAATTCTGCATAGTGGTTGGAAGGAACAGAAAATACATTTCCTTTGTCATAGACATTCTTGTTGATGTGTCCTCCCACCACATAAACCTCCTGAAACATTGAAAATTCTTGTTACTTAAAATCCATCAAACTTGATCTAAATTTCACTAAATTTGTTACTTAAAAACAAGTAAAATCATTTCATAGCTCAACCCCTCCACAAATTAAAAAAAAAAAATGACAAGGAAATCAAACTTTCTAATATTTAACAATGTAAAAGCTTTAGCTGACTGATATATCAAAAAGGCTGAAATCATGCACAACATAGATTAAAAAGAATAAAATACTGATATTCTGGGATGATTGTGAAATATAACTTACCTCAATTCTTGAGCTAATGTTTTTGAGTGATACAACCTTTGCCAAAGTAGTCAAGGGTCCATTGGTTAACACTGTAATCTTAGATCTAGGTTCCATTGTTTGCAATACAGACTCCCAAATTTCCATTGCCAATGGTTGTCTGAAATTAAGTTCATCAGTATCTTGAGGAGCTTCAAACTTCATAGAATTTATAGGCGTATACCTAATCAGTCACATATCAAACTGTTAGTGTAACCTTTTGACAAAATTTCTCACTTATCATGCACATGCTTATCTTTGAAAAGATTTAAGGTTTATGCAAAGCTAAAAACATAAGAAGAAAAGCACCTTTTGGGACTACGTGGTAAATGACGAGCAAGTCCATAAAGAGTGTCAGAGTCCAAAAGTCCACCATTTCCATGGGGAATTGCTTTAGCATAGTTGCAATCTCCAACAAGTGGGAATTGTGGGTCTGATTCATTCACTGCAAAAACTTCACCAAGACCAACTGGGATATCATCACGACCCATCATGTGTAGTAAATCATAAATTACATCTATTGTTGCAGCATTTGTCCACCCAGTTGGACTCACAATTATTGCCTTAAGATTTATGACTTCAACATCAACTTTAAGGAGGTAGAATAGAGCAAGAAAATCTCCTATGCTCATGTCCATATCAAACACAATAGGTTTCCCTAATGTTTTGTTTTCAAAATTTGGCACATAAGTTACTTCTTTGTAGTAAGGAAACTGTGTAGTGAAGTTGAACCTCCCACCATTTTCTGCTTGCTTTAAAACCTGACAACCACCATAAAATTCAGATCATCATTCATTTATGACATTTTGTCTCCTCACTGATGTGTGCATTTAAGAGTTGTCAAATACAACATCAAAGGTTGAAAAGTAGATATAAGCTAAATCTTATTTTATAGATCCAGTAATAGTCGATGCATAATTACTCAGTGATGCGATTCATTTTAAATAAATTAATTAGTGATTTATTTTAGATAAATATCAAATAACTGTCAGAAAAATTAAAACTAATAAATGTGATTGAGGAAAATTTCTCAACCTAACAATATTTGTGACGGATCATAATCATCGTGAGTGACAACATTCAATTAAGCTATTTGTAATGGATTTTGTGATAAAATATTTTCCATTACTATGATGTTCGTTATATATATTACATACTTGAAGAATATACTTCAATGATGAAGTTTGGTACAAAAAATATACCATTATTATTCGTTTTCCAGCACAAAGAATGTTAAAAATCGAATTTGAAATATTATTTGACGCATTTTATACAGAAACTTTCATCCATAGCAGAATTTTCGTTATAAAATTGATCACAACATAAATTATATATGTAATAAAACTTCTGGTGAAGAATTACTGAAATTTGTATAAGTAATAAACTTTTGATAAATTACTGAAATTTGTATTAAGAAATTATAATTTAAATTATTTATCAAGATTCAAGAAGAATTACAGAAAAAATTACTATAATTTATGATTTAAATATGATGAATCTGAATTATTCAAATTCAAGAACTCATGTTACTCTTATACAAATATAAATCTTATACTAGAGAATAAACCACTAAAATGTTTAAGTCTCAATTATCCAAATATCAAAACCTAAATCATACAATTTTCACGGTTTATTCTATATTTATGCTAAAAATTTTGTTGGTTGTACACTTTATCCTCTCATTTCCAACTTGCCCTTACCTATTTAGTTTATATAAAATTAAGTTGAGTTTCTGCATGTTTTATTATTGAAATGGTTCTTCAGTTTATATTTAAATGGTTTCCTTATACATAATGCCAATAAGATATATTAAGCAATCTGGAGCATGTTCTATTTGTGATCAAGTTTTTTTCCTAATTAAGCTAATTCCTTAATGCTATTATTTAAATCATTGTCTAAATTAAATACGATTATACTTAATATGAAAGTACATATTAGATATTTTATTATATATAAAGATAGTACATAATATCAATCTTAAAAAATACCACAACTAATTAAGTAATTTTATTATATTTAGAGTGCGCGCATATATATATATATATATATATATATATATATATATATATATATATATAATATTGATTATTTTCTATATCTCATAATTAAAAAAAAAATACTGTTAATAAATATCAACATTAAAGGTGTCTACAATAACTAAAAAATAAATTTAACAAACACTTTAGCATAATATAAAATTCTTTTCGTATTCATGTATTCTTTCTAACACACAAATCCTTCACAATTTGTTGGGAAAGTTTATATTCGTTATCATTTGTGAAGGAATAACATATATATTAAATAGGTGTTTTATAGGTTGGAACATATTATCTCTCACAAAAATGTTTGTGATGACTTTTTTTTTCTTTTTGTCACAACTTTGGTTACTAACAGTTTTTTAACATAATTTTATTTAATTTATGATGACTTTATTCCTCACCAAAGTTGTTTTTTTAGTAATAAAACGAAATTAAATAGGTTAAAGTAAAATAAAAGCAAACTTACATTCAAGAGGCTTTTGAAATATTGTTTGTCAAGTGGACTCCTAACATCTTGGTTAGGCTTTGCTTTAGTAGCAATAAGTACTTTCACTGAGTTAGGACCATCCACCTCATATGTATAACCATCCTACACAGATAACACATTTTGTAAGTAATAAACAAAACCATTTTTTTGAATTCGGACTCTCTTCTGGAATTTTTTTGCGATTTCTCTTTTGTGTTTTCATAATACATTAATTATTACTAATTTTAATGTTTTAAAATATATTAAAAAAATATTTAAAATATTAATACAGTATATTTTTAATGTTCAAGAGAAGACAAAATAAAAAAAATCAATTGAGAATCTGACTCCATACTTTGATTAAGTATGTGTATAATCTCAAAGATGAAACCAAAGATAAAAGCAAGTACCTGACATCTACCTTTCCCATTATTCTTCACAAAGCAAAATTGATCTTTAAGCCCTTGTTGAACATGGCCACTGTGCACTCCACCTTTCTTTAGATTGAATTTAGGTACTTTGAGGCCATCAAAGAATGGATTAGACCCATCACATATTCCAAATGGTTTGTTTGAAGTGATTACAGTGATGTTTGTGTACTCCATTTCAGCAAATTCATTTTTTTTATTGGGGTTTCTCATGCTTGAGATTGCTACACCAGATGCGAAAGAATCCCACATAAAATAACTCTGTTAACAACGAGTAGTATCAGTATAAACTCCTTTTTATGTTTGATAAGAAACATCATATATAGCATAGGCACATATTATTGAGATGTTACCGTGTAAAATTGGTTGTCAAGCCAATTATCACGAGCCATTTTAGCCATTTTCAAGGACTTGAAACAGTATTGTGCCTCGTATGTGTCTTGACTTTTCTCAAATTCATTAAAGAATTCTTCAGTGATGGGGATTGTGTTTGTTGCATCAAGAGGGACAAGTGTAATAGGTATACCAGAATGAATAACCTAGAACAACATTCAGAATGAGGACAAAACTTTAGATACAGTTCTACTACAAGTGTTGTTGAAAATTTATCTAAATAATTTGTATAATCCTTTAATGCAAATGATTGAAACACACTTTAACTTTTTAAGAATCAATAATTGTACACAGAGTTTGAGAGTAACCTGATATGCTGCAAAAGGGTCACCAAATATATTGAACTCTGCATAAGGGTTAGCTTTATAGTTTGTGAATAAATTGCCTGGGTCACCACATTGCTTAGGAACACAGGAAGAGGAAGCATTTTGGGGGCAACAAGTTGGGTTTCTTGACCTTACACCACCACCCATGATGTAAATATGCTTCACATTTTTCTTCAAGTGTGGATTATTCATAAGAAAAAGAGCAATGTTTGTTTGCACCCCAATCACAATCAAAGTTATTGGACCTGCAGATATTTTCTCAATCAGCACTTCCTGAGCAGTTGCTTGTTGTAAGGGAGTGTATTTTCTTCTCCCCTAATTCTCAATCAACAACAAAAAATCAGTATTAGTACACAGATTACAAGATATTCCAACAAATGAATCAGTTTAGTTTCAATGAAACTCATTATCAAAGGAGCATGTTGGAATTAACAATGTTTATTATATACCTGTGGAAGGAAAGCTTTTCGTATGCCATAATTAGTATCAATATCTAAGAGCCCTCTTCGACCCTTAGGAATGGCTTGTCTGTATCTGCAACCTCCTGTTGTTGTCATTCCCTAATCCAATGAATTTCATTTGATCCAACATTTCAATCATCAACATGAATATGATGTTGCATAAAACATGAACATGAACACTTTCATAAGTTTTGTCTTATGATGTGTTTGGAAAAGGAAAACAAAAAGAAAAAAGATGAGACATATATACCTGTTCTATCATTGAAAGATATCCACCTACATTTGGGAGTATGGTACCATTTGGGAGTATTCCACCCTCACCTCCCATTCCAACTGCTATGTCATCTCGTCCCATCATGTAAAGTATGTCATAAACTTGATTCACAGCATGTCCCACGTTAGTCCAAGCATTTGCACTAATTGTCACTCCCTATAGTTACATGTATATGCACACTTCAAACATCACAAAATTCCATATCCAAAATGCTAAAATAGTGCATGGCATAATCATCCTTTTCATCATGTCATACATGCAATGTCATCTTCATAAGATCAAATCCAACACATGAAACACTGCTTATGGCTTATCCAGTAAAAAGAAAGAAAGAAAAAGTACCACTTTTTACCATGACAGATCCTTTATTAGTCAGATTTACTAAAATATGAAAATGATTTCAACTTGGTGAATGAAAGCAATGACAGTAGAACAAAAATAAGAAAACAGATAAAGGAAATACACCATATGTTTCTGAATTTGGTTTGGTGTTCTAACCTCCAATTGAAACTCTGATCTATTGAGCTTCAAAAGGTAGAGCAGAGCAAATACATCATCAGTATCAACATCTGTATCCAAAAGAATTCGATGATGTTGGCCTTCCATGGTAGTTGCTAACATAACCAATACCACAGCTACACAAAACTTCATTGGAGACATTCTCTCTCTACTTTTGGAGTAACCTAGAATTCTGTTGCATACAAAGTATGCAGTTGGAATGTCAAAGAGTCAAAAGGAGTTTTGATGAACATAAAGTAAGAGCTGCGAAAAACATGTAAAGAAGAGAGAATTCATTTATTGTGTGGAGGAAGTGAAAGGAACGTAAATAAATTATTAGGTCACACACCCCTGTTAGAAAAGTAGAATTGGAAAACAACTTAATTTAGGTGTTCATTGGCTTTGTAGTGCATGAAATTGCATACATGCAATATTAATCTATTCTGGCAATCCACGGAGAAGAGAAGGATAAAGAAGAAGCAGAAAAAGAATTACTTAATTTTGAAAAGTAAGTAAATGCTAAAAGAGTATATTGGGATTGGGGTGACTCATGATCTTTACTTGTGGTTACCTTTAAAAATCTGTTATTCCATTTCTTTGATGAATAGCATAGTTACAGGTGTACTTGTTGCTGTTTGGTCTACACCATAAAACAAAAGACAACAATGAAAATGATTTAAAAAAAAAACATTTTATTTTTATTTTTTGGGTTGATTTTTTCCTTTTCATTAATCTTAAGCTGAGGATGATTCTGACTTATCAGTAAAATAGAAAAGACAAACAAAATAAACAGTGTAAAAGTGAAAAAAAAAATTTAACAATACAGTCTCATTTGAATAATATTCAAACTTTAAGTCTAATTCAACTTCATAAACAAAACTAATTTTTAGTAACGTTTAAGCTTTAAAATTAACTTGATTCCAAAAAACTAACTTATAAAATAAAATCTGGACCAACTTATAAATTATTTATGATCTAAATGTTCTCTTGCAAGAGTATAATATATAATATAGATAAAAGAAAAAGTATGATGAGAAGTGAAGGCAGATAGCAGTTACCAACACACGTATAGATAGAACTGTGGTGCTGAAAAGGTTGATACAGAGAACTTGTTTTGTTGAGTAACATCTACAATGATTTCTAAGTGCTCAGTTATGGATAATGCAAGCTTAAAGATGGAGAGTTCCATTATTTTGAGTAGAAGAAATGAGAGAATGGTGTTGGTAATTGTTGAAGAATAATTTGCTGAGTGTTGAAGAATAATTGAGAGAATGTGGATAAGTTAAGTTAATATGAATGTTTTGGTGTGTGGAGAAAAGAGAGTTCCTCTCTGCAGTTGACAGAGAGAGAGAGAGACTAAAAAAGTTGTGTAGTTCAGAAGAGAGAATGCCATTGGTGCGTGCTGCTGCAGAAGTTCTTAAGTGATGTTGTATTAATTAATTAATTTTTTTATAAATTATAAAAATTTAAATGTCTTGAAATCAAATAGAAGTCATATTCTTTAATAATTTCTGATGGGTGTGTGAAGGAAAACAAATTTATTGTGTTTTAGATTACATACACAGTTTTTAGTTTATAAATTAATTTAATTGGTGTGGGATTGTGATATTTTTTTGAGAGAATCAGCGAGGGTAGAGAGTAAATGGTGTTGATTTGTGAGCAAAAAAGTGAGTTTGATTTTATTATATGAATGAATGAAGGAATGACTTTTTCCACTGCATGTGCGCTTAATCACTTCCAGGAATATATGCCTCATAGAGAAAGTCAAATTGTAGTAATACAAATACTATCATTCTAAAAAAGTTTAAAACTTAAATCATTTTTTTTTTCATGATTTCTAGCCCATTTTTATTTTATATACTAAACAACTTTATTTTGGATTAGATCTGGTACAATTTAATATTTTTATTTAAATCTCTCAAATATTTGTAGACCTTTTTATTATTCATTTTTTATTGTAATAATCGACAATAATGGATTTTTAGAAAATATTAAAATGCTTTTATAAGTATAATTAAAATTAAAAGAAAATATTTTATTTATATATTAATTTTTATATATGTTAAAAAACATAAAGGACCAAGACTCCAATCACGAGTAATCCATATATGTTTTTATGTTTTATGATAATATATCACATCCTGAAAAGTTGTAGAAAAAACTTAAGATGAGTATTACTATTAAGATCACCATGAGACAACTTAATTGACTCATAAAAATAAACTTATCACAAATAATGAAAATACTTAAACAAAACGATTAATTTATTAGATACACACGATTTCAAAAAATAAATTATATTAACACCTAAATAAAAATGTATATATATATATATATATATATATATATATGTGTGTGTGTGTGTGTGTGTGGAACATTTAAAACTTATTCAATTAAAAAATTTATAAAATTTCAACTTACATTATATGATCCTTACCAAATTTCATTATAGAAACTAAATGTACCAAAATACGATTGCAATAACTTTATAAAATTTTTAATTTGTGTTGTATCCACTCATAGGGCAATAACTATATTCCTATTGAGCGACTATGAAATGCTATGCTATAAATATGGTTTTAAAAATAAAATTGTGTGTATTAAGATGATGCCTTTTCCTAAAGAGGAAATGTGTATCATTTTTCAAGTGAGAAAAGAAAAAGAAAAAAAAAAAGTGTGTTTATAATTTGGTCAAAAAGTGAAGTACTTTTATAGATGTAATGGGCCATAGCCACTACTTAGCATATTCTCGCCACTATATATAGAAATTTCACCAAAAGATGTTTTTTCTGCTCCACCTAAACTTAAGATTACTTTAACAAATAAATGTTTACTTTCCAAAATTCAGATTGAAACAAAAGATTGGGTGAGTTTGATCTTATTTATTATTTGAAAAATATAGTTTTTTAATGGGATAAGCATATTCAAGTTTTTTATGTATTTGTATAATTTATTTGTTGTAATAAAATGTAAATTACTTTTACAATTCTACTGTATATAAATTTTATTTATTTTATATAAAAAGATATTTTAGTTTAAAAAATAGTTAAGTTCAATAAAAATGTCAATTTTAAAATAATAATTATATTTACAAAAAAGGCAACTTAAAAAGTTAAAATTGTTAAGATAATTATTTGATTTAAAAATTATTTATTAAAGAATAAAATTGAACAAAAAAATTGTATGCCAGAGAAATATAAATTCACTGTTTAATAATTTCCGCCATTTAAAATATATTTTGTTTACCTGTAGACAGAAATTGTCTTTTTAAGTTTTTCTTTATTTGTTTTCTACAAAAGACAATCATGAATGGAATATTTTGATTAATTGATTTAGAGATAGAAAACATAGAAAATGTAAACGAAGAAAAATGAAATTTGGGAAAATTTATGCAGCAAAAGATGTTATGCTTTTTGCGACAAATGTCTCTCTTTAATTTGGGCTTTCGTCCTTCACTAACCTCTCATAAACTTTGTACACGTGAAAGTGTATATAACATCATCTTTTCTTCTTCTTTTTTTCATCCATTTTTTTTTTCACTTTAGAAATTAATTATCCTTTCAAAAATATACTAAGCATAGATACTTCTTTCAATGTCTTTCTATATCATCTAAACATCTTCATAATCAATGTTCTTTAAAAAAAAATTAGATAGAAATAAAAAACACTATTTAGCCCACACCATCTAAAATTAATGTTAATTTTTACACTTAAATTATTTTAACAGTCTATATCTACATGAGAAAATTATTACTAACGATATTTCAAAAAAAATAAAATAAATTCTGCTACTTTCAAACAAATGACACAAGATATTTTTGTAAAGGTGTTGGAGTAGTATTAAAAAGGAATATGATATATTAACAATTTTTTTTAATAAAATTTGACAAGGTTTATTTTTTAATACACATTAAACATTTTTTTTCTAGGTCACATCATTTTTTTTTCATCCATTCATCAAATATCTATCGTAAAAAATTTATAAAAGATAATTTTCCGTGCTAAAAAAAAGTATGTGTGGCATTTTTACTTGCACCAGAGACACAGTGAACAAAGTATACACGTGAAGTGGAAATGGATAGGGACGACAACCTTTTTTTTCTTCATGTGAACTTGGTTATGTCTTTCCTTCAAAGTTAATACCTAATTTTCGAAAATACTAGGATCCATTAAAAAGATTGAACTTTTTTTTTTCTCTCAATAAATGTCCTTTCATATGTTCAAAATTAAGATAAAAACTTAAGCACGAATTTAAATGCAAGATTATCTAATAATTTTGCCACACCATGTTAATTGAGAGAGAAAATATTCATTGGCCAAGTTCAACACGTTTTTCTTTATCTTACTAAATATCCAAAACTTAAATGATAAACTCTTTTACACAAAGGAAAATGGCTTAGGATGTGATTTGTGTATCATCTTATCATGTCATTTCTCTTTTTTCATAGGGGATATCATCATGTTGGTCCATCTTCCATGAATGATGATTCATGAAGTCCTTCATCCAATGAGCCTTTTTTTTCATCAGTTTACTTGATGGGGGTGTTGAATGTACGGCCACCACACTCCTTTACCCAATATTCTATCAAAATCATAATTACACAAAGCTTAACCTCTCCTCAATTTAATGTGATTTGAGATACATATTAATGACAAATCTTTTGAGGGATTTTCTAAAAGACACGTGAATAATGAGAATGAATCAACTTTTAATCTAAAATGTTAAGATAATGATTATGTGATTTTTTTTCTTTATATATTATTGAGTTAAAAAATAAATCCAATTATTAATCAATCTCAATGAAGCATAATCCTCTCAATTAAGGATGTCAAAAAAATTCGTATTCATGGGTATCTGTAAATAAAACTTGTAACGGGACAGAAATGAATATTGAGAATGGATACTCATGAGTAATAGGTCCAAGTATTTTTTATACCCACATGTTAACGGGGCGGGTACCCCGCGAATAAAACTCGTAACGGAAAGGAAATGGATATTGAAAATGGATACCCGCAAGTAATTGGTACTAGTATTTTTTATACCCGCATGTTAATGGCGTGAGTACGACTATCATAATATTTTGTACTCGTAGATACCCGTACCCGCTATACTCTAATTTAAATTAAAAAAATTATTAAAACATTAACATATTGATTTTGAATGTGTTATTTTTTATCAATTGATTTTAAAAAAAATTCATTTATTTGTAAACTGTCATTCAACACTATTTAAATGAATTAGTTTCACTTTGTTTGAAATTTATAAAGGTTATGCATTGTATTTTTATTTGGATTTATGATTAAATTCTTTTATTAAGGCTTAAATACCTTTTTGGTCATCATTTTCGTAGTTTTTGTTGCGGATGGTCCTCATTTTGACAGAATATTTAAAAATGGTCCTCATTTTTTTTGCAAATCATGTTTTATTTGGTCATTTTCTGTAACGTTGTTTAAATCATTAACAGAGCATTGTACATATGGCTAATTAACATTAATTTTTTTAATTTAGGGGAAATTTTGCAATTAGGGAAATCTCTTCATCTTCGTCTTTCTTGAACTCGGATTTGCAGAGGAAGCAACTAATACTTGTCATTCCATCATTGGATTGTCATTGCAGCTAATATTTTGCATGAGGCATTTGTATGCAAATAAAAGATTCTCTGGCAAAAAATTAAAGATACTATGGAAGGCTGCTAGGAGCACACACCTAGCAGTTTGGGAAAGAGTAATGTTAACGATTAAAGAGTTAAATATTGATGCTTACAGAGATACCTTATTGCTATACCTTTGCAATCCAATGATGAAATGACAAGTATTAGCTGCTTCTCCTGCAAATCTGAGCTCAAGAAAGACGAAGACGAATAAATTTTCCTAATTGCAAAATTTCTCCTAAATTGAAAAATTAACGTTAATTAGCCATATACCCTAATACAAACCGTGCCACCTGTACAGTGCTCTGTTAATGATTTAAACAGCGTTACAGGACCAAATAAAACACGAATTGCAAAAATGAGGACCATTTTAAACATTCGGTAAAAATGAGGACCATTTTAAATATTTTGTCAAAATGAGGGTCATCCGCAACAAACACTACGAAAATGAGGACCAAAAAGGTATTTAAGCCTTTTATTAAATATTATTTTTTTTCTTTTGTAAATACCTACAGGTACCCGTAGATATCTGTAGATATTAAAAAAATATGCAGGTACCCGTATCACGGATATTCACACAAATATAAATACAAATACGGAAGAGATATTTATCCAGTGGATAGAGTACAAACCCATTGATTCTCTACTCTCAAGATGTAACACATATTTGGATGCATAATCTTAGAATGTAGTATTTGACCTAGAAAAGGAGTGTATATTATAATAGAAAATGATTACTAAAATGAAAACATTGGCCGATGCATAGATGGAGAATGCACTTTGAACGTTGTTTTTGGGGAGGAAAGTTATCAAAAGGGATATTCCAAGTGCATGCTGGCAATTATGAACCCTAAATGCACACACGAGCATTAATAAGGATGATGACACATCTCTTGTGATCCACTTTAGGATGCAAATAAAACTCCACCCTTCATACATAATCATGTTAATTATTATAAAGATTCGTTTTTCGTGCACTCATAACAACCCAGTCTTCAAACTCGTTTTCAAAGTTGTCGTAAGAAAAGAAGTCATATCTAACCACCAATAGCATGCTATGATGTTGAAGTTATTGATGAGCTGAAATTATTATTAGTCTTAAACTTTGAATAACTTTTTTAAACATATAATTGTTATTTAGGGTAATGCATACTTATGAATTATACTTCAATAGTCAAAGATAAAATTTTGGAAAGCATGAATCCATTTTATTGTTGATTAAGATCCATTGTCTGAATTTGCATTATTCTTCCCTCTTTTGTTCTCTCCTTATCTTTGATTGTGACTCTAGTTATCATATCTTTCATGATAATTAAGATCTTACCATGTAGACGATAATATGCTAAGAAGTGTATTCATTCTATTGGTTTTTGAAAAATAATATCTTCATTCGTGTTTCCAATATCTTTAATTCTCTCAACTAACTTCTGCAATTCTTTTTTCAATCTTGTATAGGTATTATAGATTCTTGACCTTTCAATCTTTGGGGGGTTTAAAGACAATTCATTCGAAGGGGAGTTAATTGATTTACTTCATTTCCAATCAAATTAAAAGAAGAATAGACAAAAATGAAAAAAGATAGAACGTGAAACAAATTAGGTATATTAATTTTTTTCTCTTCCACACACATCTCTTGTAAATATTTTCAATTTTAATTTATTATCGATTGTTTTATGATCAAATTTCAATTGTTCTTTTATGAGTTTGATTCTAAACACCCTTGATTATACCAACAAGACCTGGTTTCATCTGATGTTTTTTTCACAAGTGATGAGAGTAAGTTAATATCAATTTTTAAAATCCAGTCAATAATTTTAGTATTTCAACCGTTTCTTTTGTAAACAGAATACATTTATTGCATTCATACTCTTCTGAACTTCATGTAACCCTTCTTTATATAACCTCTTTTTTTACTTATACATATTTTGTTATTTTGATTTAATTACATGATTTTTTATCAAACTTAAATGTAAAACTTAACTATAAACAGTGAAGGATAAAACATCTCTGAAGTGACATGTTTAGTTAAGAAAAGGGAAAATAACAGAATTGTATATACTAGTGTAAAAGAGAAAGAAAATAACATTAGATTATTTCTCTTATTGTTATTAATCTGATATAACTTTCAGCCTTTGAAATTTGAAAATATAATAGAAAGTGAAAAGGCTAAAGTTAGTAACGATTTGGAGTCTATTAATACATAAGGGGACAGCATTGTACAATAACTAAGGTTTCATGTTCATCCCTGATAGACTTGCAAAACGGAAGAACAAGGTATAAATAATGATAACAAATTTTTGGGACCCTTTCTATAACTGTAGGAGAAGAGAGGAAGAAGAGACACAAAAGTTCCATAAAGAGACACAATGTACAAAGAGCATAAGCTATAGATAAGGCAAATTTCTCCGACGAACTCGACCTGCTCTTTTATTTGGAGGAACAGTGGCTTCATCACTCCCAGGAAATTCCCACCTCACAATGTCACCATCCCAAGCTGAAGATATCATCATGGGATAAAACGGGTGCCAACTACAATCTCGTACTGGTGCTTCATGATGATCAAGTTTTGCAACTTGTGCACCACTTACCTACAAAATATAAATTTTATTAAGTCAATTCTTCATACAAATGCAGTTAACTATTCATAAAATATCTGAGAATTTTCTTTTACCAGGTCATATATATATACAGAGGAATCACTAGACCCGGTATAAATGTACTTTTGACCAGTGCTGCAAAAAGAAAGGAAAGGATCAGTGAGAACATGGAATATCATCACAAAAGAACCAATATTGAAATATGCTAAACAATATTTCATGAAAAATATATTCTCTCAGCAATATTTAGTTCCAACGCCAGAGGAAACTTGTTCTATTAATTCAAATCTGGGTTTTATAATCTAATGAAACAAGAAGGTCTTCAAAATGTTGAAAATTTTAAAAGAATCATGGATGACAATGAAGCACAGCCACATCCTAGCCACTCTGTGAAACATATTCCAGTTACTAAACTAACAGCCATTGATTTGGTTCATTACTATAAAAAATATATAGCTATTTTGATATGAAAGTAACAAATACAAAGAATCATAAGCAATTTCAATTCAACAGCTAAATATGTTGGATAAGTTAGAATCTTAAATCATGTTACAGAGCAATGGTACACCAAAGTAAGAAAGTTCTAGAAGTAAAAGATACCTGTATGAAGGTGAGAAATAACAGCGTACTAAAGTACGCAATACCGAGTGACCTTTATATGTTGCCAATGACTGATCATGAGGATGCTTTAGATTTCTTGCGTATTCAGGATAGTCCATCCACCGATAGTCCCACTCATCATCTCCAAGACCCAGACTGTTGGTTTAACAAATAAACATCATTCTTATCTTAAATACACATCACAGAACCAAAGTGTTGCCTTAGCATAAAATATCATGCCAGATCAATAATCATCCAATATATCAATTGAAAGAGTAAGTTCCATTCATGCAGCATCAGTTAACTACAGAATTCTCAGTCCAATTGTTCACATCAGTTCAGAACCAGGATAACATTTACAAGGGGTTAGCAATAGAATCAACAGACTCAATGTAACTTCCAAACTCAATTAATACTTTATATTTTTGTAGATCAAATTTTTCAAATCAATATTAGCTTTTTTTTCTTTGTAAATCTTATTATTTAAATTACTCTCGGTTTTTTGGTCTCTGTATTCTTTCTTCCTTCAACAGCAAAGCAAATTCAGGTTACAGAGAGAAGCTATGAAATTCATTGGCATAAATCTTAACATACGTAACAAGTGAGAGATAAAAATGTTTACTTTATAGCATTAGAAGACATCTTCCTAATATCCCATAATTTGGTAGTTTGATCCTTTCCATTCGAAATTAAATATCGGCCATCCCCACGGCTATCAATGAATGTAATGCCTTCTAAATGTCCCATTAAGATACCAGCTGGTTGTCCTTTGGTGACAAAGCAACGTCTGTCCCACACCTGCACAATGTCACAACAGCCATGAATATTGAAAATTATTAGTAGTGTCAATGAGCAACAACTTGAGAATTAACATTAAATCTTCAGCTCATTAGTTATGAGCAAGGTCCAAGCTTCAAAGAACACTGTCTTTGGGCTAGCACCTTGAGATGCAACTACATTCATAAATATATACTTATTTTATATAATGTGATATTTATTGAAAACTCGTTCCTTAGTATGCAGCATAAACCGAAGATATCCAATCTTTGAAAAGCTTGGCTATATAAACAACAACCAACAAGTCACTAGCATAAATATTGCCCTACTATTGGGCTCTTTATATTGTCAAGCTTTTTCTTGACAACGTAGCTAATCCATTAATCTAGACCTAACCAGTTACCACATTAAACGTTAGTAAACATGTTCCTTTTTTATGAAATTAAATAATATCATTGAAATAAATATACTAATAGTCACATCTCAACTAACTTCCAAGCATTTGAAGAATACTCTTTACAAGCACGAAGGTTTAAAAAAGTTGTAAAGCACTTTGAGGAAAGTTCAGGTTGCAGATTTTGAGTAATTTTAAAGAAAAAGAAAATGCATAACCTTGGAAATCACCAATTGCACCTCTATATTTCAAAGAAAAAAATCTCAAGAAACCCCTTAATCTTGGAGAACACCTAAATGCTGGTTTATTTCACACCTTCAGGAAAGTTAAATTATTTTACAGTAAAAGATCCTTCCCCATATTAAATTGCTATCAGAAACATTTAAAAATAAATAAATAGATATTAAAATATTAATTCCACATACATGCCAGTCTTCAAGTTAGTTAAAATAGGTCTGGCAGAAGAAACAGAAAAATGAAATTCAAGTATCCTAGTTCTTCTTCATTATGAAAAACACACTTGGTTTTAGTAAAAGATGAAACAACAAAAACCTATATCCTTAGCTTTAAAATAAACTCAAACTAATTGCATTGCCATCATCGAGTGAGATCAAATTAAATCCACTATCCGTTCACCACAACAGTTTAAGGGTCTGTTTTGACAAATTTCTCCATAAAGACTTCTAGGAGAGAAAAACATGAACAAAAAATGAAATTGACTTCTCCACGAGTTAAAAATAACTTATGCACGAGCTAGTTTGTAAACGCTCCCATAGCTTCTCCAAAAACCTTTTTTTACTTCATATTTTTCTCTCCTAAAGGTCCTTATGGAGAAACTTTTCCAAATCAGTCCTATAATGGCTCTAAGGGTGTGATCGGTACTATAAACTTAACTCACCAATAATAGAATAAAAGCATGCTGTAAAAAAAATATATCACTGCCAACAAAGAAATCAGCAGATATTGTCAAATTCATTTTAACCAAATAATATGAATATTACCTTGCAGAAACTATCGTCACTTCCAGAATATATTAGATGTCCAGATTCGTCAGCAAAGCAGACAGTGTTAACATCAGACTGCAACAAGAAAAGGCACATCAGATATGATCCACTTCCTTGCTCACAGATAAAGGTTCACCTTGATTCACTGTACTACAATAATTGTAAATTCTACAAAGATAAAGGAAAAGGCAGAGATTATTCTCGGGCTTCAAATTTGGTTGCCTTCCCAAAATTCCCAACTCTATTCCAAAATGGACCATGACTAGTTTTTACTGGTTCAGGAGAAAATATCTAAATTTAGTGTCAGTTATTATTCAGATTTTAAGCAGTCAGCCAACTTTTAATCGCTATCCTCATATATTTCAAGTTTTTTGTTAACTATTCAAAATTAGCAACTGTTATACCAAATAGTATAGAATACCTGGTGAGCAGGAATTCTAAGGCTAAGCCTATCTGCTCCAAGATCATATACACATATTGAACTGTCACTGGTTCCAGCCACAAGCTCTTGCCCATCCGTTGAAAACTTGATAGAGAAAATTCCGAATTCATCATCATCTTCATCAGAAGAGAAATTTAATCCATGGTGAATTTCCTGCAATAGTAGAAAGGTCCCCAAATGTAAAACAAACTATTATTTAATGTGTGTGCATACATTAGAAAAAGGCACTCATTGCCCGCATTTTTAACTGAAAGAAGATAGAGAATAAAAGCTGGATAGAAAATGAGAAAAACAAAAGCGGTCATAATAAGCAGTGAAAGGGTATAAGAAAAATTAGAAACCAAGGTAGGGTATTTCCTTTATTATCATTATAGATATCATAAAACATTTTAGGTTGGAAATTTAATGCATAAGAACAAATCTGTGTATGCTAAATATCAACAATAAATAAAAAGGATGGTTGCATCTATAAGAAAGAACATTACAATTTTTTGCATTTTATAGAAGCATAAGAAGCTTCTCTTTATTTTACAGAGTTGAATTGCTTAGAATAAGGTGACAACTTTTGCATTAGCCAGTGGTTGATCTTACAAGAATAACATAGAATACAGTTATTGCAAGTAATATAATTTTCACACAACTAGGAAAATAACTGTAAATGTAACATTTGCTTACCACTCTACAACATTGAAAAGCTATGAAAACATATTTGACAGTCTATAAAGAATGAGAGTGAACAAGTTTCAGTACATACTGTGATGTTTGCAATTGACTCTGTTGTTCCAGATCCAACAGTAACAATATGGATAATTGGTGACATACTGGCATAAACCTGCAATAATTAATTAACAAATTGTCAAATGTGAGCTACGAGAAGCTAAAAGAAACAAAGGGGTTAACCACTCAAACTTGTGATAAAGGTGCTCACATTCATGAGCCATGGTCAAAATTAAATTAGAACTTGGATTCTATGCTGTTTTTCCCATATTGTGTCTTTAAGTTACATTGATTTGATAATTCAAAATATATTAAAAGTATTTTTAATATATAAGATTCAGGGTAATTTGGAGGCACGGTAGAGGGCGAGTACCAACATACTAGTAGAGAATTTGGCCTCACAAAATAGGTAGTATTTAATTGAAAATCCTTGATCCTAGTAATATCCATGATTACCAACTTCATTAGCAATCAACTCAACTTACAAGATAGAGTTTATCTGGTGAGAGAGATGTATCAGTAATTGTCCACCGTAAGTTTCTGGCAGAGATGTCCTTTTTAATTTTCCAGCCCCTATCAACATCATAGACCCGTATGTGGCTTCCCTGTTTTATAACAAAGCACGAACAGCTAGAAATGAAGATCTAGTGACCCTTTTGTACTGGTACAAAACTCTTCAATTTAACATAACCTTCTTCGCTTCAAACATAATTTAAACATACAACTACATTAAGTACAATGATAATGATAATAATAACCTGGAATCCAGCAATAAAAAGAGAACCGTCATCAGAAAACTGTGAAACATAGGCACGGCTTTTCATCCTATCCACAATCCAAGGACCTTTGGTAGGCAAATACCGGCTTAACACATGACATCCATCAGCTGATGAAAATCTCCCTCTTCCGGAAAAATTACCTTCTCTACCAACTAACATTCTCACAGTAGATGCAGGCAACCTCATCCTACCAGGAACAACACGGCCCAAAAGCTCATGGGGACTTGACCTAAGTTTTGTGAGCTGTGCAATTTCATGATCAAGATGAATATCCCTTTCTCCAGCTATTCCACCCGCAGAAGATTCATTATTACGAGTACTCTTATTTTTGTTCGACCGACTCATAATTCTCTCGGTATCCTGAAAAAAAAAAACACCAATTCCAATGAGAAACCCTGAGCCAGAGAAATTTTAAGCCAGCAATACCCAACAATATTCAACAATATAAGGAGAATCTTTAAATTTCGAACTGTTTCAAACCCAGAATGAGTTTCAACATTCAACGCTAACATTCAGTGCCAAAGAGAACCCCTTTCAGTCTCACACAGTGAAGAAGCAAATCATATGAAATAAACTAAAAACAGTCGTTGCTCACAGCTAAAAGGTTTTCATTTGCGGTCATTTTTTGTGGATTCAGCAAAAGGTTGGTGTGAAATGAAGAGAACAAACTAATTGAACAAAAAGAAAGGAACTTTAGTCCAATCACGGTAATTAAAAGGAAAACGAACATCTGAATACCAATATGAAACACAATTGAGCATTATTCCAGAGAGAAAGATCAAACAGCTGAAGTGAAAATTGAAATAAATAAAAAAAAAAAAAAAACAAAAGGAATTATAGGAGATTGAAGGTGACCTCTGATTTGGAACAAGAAGTGAAGTCTAGAATTGAATCAGTTGGTTTTGGTGTTGCAGTGTGAGTGATACAATTTGGGAAGAATGAATATTAAATATTGGAAAATTAGAAATGTCAAAGGCCCTTCATTTTGTTATTTTGTTTGGTTTCTTCACAAATTGCTATCTGAACACGTAAGGTACTCACACAGGCTGATACAGACATACCAGGTAGTGAGTCAAGCTCTAACTTAAATTAAGATTCAAAATAATAAATAATTTTCTTACTAACAATTAAAATTAAAATTCACGGTAAAAATGTATGACTATTATAATAATAATAATAATAATAATAATATCGTTTAACAGGAGGGTTAATATTTATTATTAATTATCTAACATATTTCAATTAAAATTACAGATGAGAGTAAAAATATTTGTTTGATTCTTTTTTATAAATAAAAAACTAAAGAGATCTTTTAGAATTAAAAACAAACATTATTTAATTTTAGAAACAAATAACATATTTCACTTATAATATATTTCAAGAAAATAACCCTAAACCTTAAATATGTATCTCAAAAAATAACAATATTTATTATCATCAAGTTTATTAATAATCGAAATCTTATAAGACTCTTCGATATTAAAATGTATTAAATATCTTTAATAAGCTTTGAAAAAAAGGTTTCATAGAATATTAAATGAATTTGTGAAAAAAAAATTTAGTTATGTCTCTCTTTAATAAATAATAAGATATAGAAAATAATTAATATATATTACCTCCATATTAAAAAAAGTAAAATACTTATAAGTATAAAAAAATCATATCTAATTATAAAGACTCATAAAATAAATATAAAACAAGTTATTAAATCATGTTCACTTTCTAAACATGTTTATTACAAATAAAAAAGCGAAAAACAACGTAATTATACAGTGTTAAGTATGTTTTTAGTCCCTCAATCTTGATCTAAAATTGAAATTCGTCTTTGTCCGAAATTTTGATATACTTTGGTTTCTGAACTTTAAAAATAAATAAATATAGTCATTTCAATCCAATTATGTTAACTTTTTTTGATATGTTGAACGCGTTTCATGTTAGTATTTGAGTTGTTTACATCATTTAACACATTTCTGATTTAATATCTGCTAAGAATAATGTTCTACATCTCAAAAAAGTTAACGTAACTGAGTTAAAATGACTATATTCATTCATTTTTTAAGTTTCGGGACCAAAATATATTGAAGTTTTGGACATAAACAAATTCTGATTTTGAATCTAGACTAAAAACATATTTAATCCAATTAATTAATTATATATATATTACATATATTTGCGAATACTCACGTATAATTATTATAAGTTTATTCAATTTATTTAAATATGTTAATGCTCTCTTATCACGTCAGTATAATTGATAATTATGATTTTTCCATCGTGAGGTTCTATTAAGGGTTCATTTTGGCCAAAGTAGAAGATGATAGAAATCATTTTGATCAAAGTGGAGGACCATAAAAATCTTTTTTGTATAGATTTATATCTATTATGGCCAGTAAAATATGAATGGGTGAAAATACAAAGATAAATACATTAATCATTATTTATCTACAAATTAAACTTAACTATTAGATTTTCATGTTGTTAAGTAAATGAATAATCGGAACTTAAATTCTCGGATTATTAAGTCAATATTTAGATTTCTCACTACAAATACAAAATACAGGAACTTGCATTTATATAGCCCATATTCATCTTATAATACACAACATCTCATAATTCACAAAACATGTTCATCAACAATTCGATAAAAAAAATTATTATAACACATGTCAAAAACAAGCACTTCCTCTTCCTTTTCCTATTCCTATTCCTAATTAGAAAATATGCATCGAAAGAATTATGCACACACAAGAGGAAATTCATACTTTTTTCATCCTTTTTTAAACTATGGTAATTTCACTTTTTAATGGTGTCATGCTAAATTTGGGTGAGTATAATAAAGCCAATTGTAGTACCACTTGAAAGGAACATTTTTCTCATATATGTTCATTCATTAAGTTTTAGAGAGGTTCATAGATAACTTACATTACTAACTTTTGGGTTATATATGCGTATTCATATTATTCTAAATTATTATCAATATAAAACTACGTTTACTTATACTTTTTCTGCCTATGCAAAAGGTGTTGGGTTAGTATTTTCTATAATATTTTAGAAATTTGCATAAAGATATTTATGAAAAGATTTAATCTTTATATTTATCTTTTGATGCCTATTTAGAAATTCCATTTTTGTTCTACCATTAAGCATTTTTCTTAAATTAAATATTAAAAAGTGCAATAAATCTATTGTGAATTACTGATAGATTAAATAATTATTATGCATTTCCCAAAGTATATATTTCCAAATTATTGTAGTAAGAAAGAAAAATATTTTAATCATCACAAAATCTATAGTTTTCTTTTATATTTGGTAAAATTGAAAACCTTCTTTTATATTGTTTTCATTTTTACACTACTTCCATTATTCTTTTATTTATTATTTTTAAAGATTAATTTCGTATGGTGTAAAATTTTTAAGACAAGATCGTGGACTAATAGTGAACCTCAATCTAAATCTATGATGTATCTGGTTAAGGTAATAACTACCATCCGTTAACAAAAACTAAATTAACGACGAACAACACGGTACACGGTACAGTAGGTTCTTTTATTTAAGTTTTCCTTTCAGTACTGCAACAAGAACAGAAAAAACTCAAATTAATTATCACATGGTAATTGAAAGTCTTCGTTTTTTTTGTAATCCGTGAAACCTCAAGTTCGAACTAGATTGCATCGAGAAATTTTGGAAGCAATTAATTACTCACAAGAATATCCATTAAAAGAATCAGAAGAGGCAGTGTTACAGAATATGTTTTTTTTTTTTCTTTTCTTATCAGATATGCTAACGATATGTTATTACTATGCAGCAAAAAAAAAATGGATATGGCACAATCTGTTATTTGATGCCTTGAGAATCCTAAATGGATCCAAAAGAATTTGATAAATGGTGGAAACTTTCTTTCTCTCTATGAACTAATGCAAGCCTGGATCTCTTCCAATGTTTTTCCTTTGGTTTCTGGGACTAATTTTGCGACAAACAGAATAGTTAAGAGGGAAAATCCAGCATACAAAAACAAAGTACCTGTCCAAAGAAAACAAAAACAACATAAATACATTTCACTGATTATAGTCAGATAGGCACAAGAAATTAAGAATGCATGGTTCTATAGTTATGTTTTGTGCTTACCTGGAGAACTCCAACTCATAAGAAAGTTGAAAGTATATGAAACTATCCAAGCTCCTAACCAATTCAACAAAACCACCAAGCTTCCAGCAGTTCCTTTCACGTTTATGGGAAAGATCTGTGAAATATGAAAAGTAACATCAAGTTTATGCAAATTTTTATTTTTAACTGAGTGTGTTGGAGAGGATTTTAGCAGCACAGTATTCCCTTCAAAATTGTGACATTTTATGTAGCACATTTTTTTAGACAAATATCGATGAGTATTGTTCCGATTCCAAGTCTAACGATAACGATGATAGAATTATTCTCATTCATCACGCATTCGAGGTATTATTCGTTTTAGAATCTATTCATTAACGTTTTGTCTTTAAAAAATGTCTCGAAAAATAGAATGAATAAAGAGTATTTTAACTGTCTTTGACCTCGACTTCGATAATAGGAAGATGTATCAGTTCAATGTTGACCAGCATTATATGCTACAAGAGTTAGCATTATTATAAGGGTTAAATATGTTTTTGATCCCTCAAGTTTCAGTGAATTTTGGAATTAGTCCCTCATCAAAACTTTATACCAATTTAGTCCTTCATCTTTCAAAATGCGTGAATTTAGTTCTTTTAACCAAATTTTGTTAAGTTTATCTGACGTTTCAAGCACATTTCATGATAGTATTTAAGTTGATATTGAAGCAAAAATGTGTCAAACAATGTAAATAATTTTAATATTATCATGAAATGTGTTTGAAACGTCAGATAAACTTAACAAAATTTGGTTATAAGGACTAAATTCATGCATTTTGAAAGATGAAGGACTAAATTGGTCAAAAGTTTTGATGAGGGACTAATTCCAAATTTCGTTAAAACTTGAGGGACCAAAAACATATTTAACCCTTATTATAAATGTTGGTGTTAAATGATACATACCTCAGACATTATCACCCAAGGAACTGGTCCCATTCCAATTGAAAATGCTGCTATATAGATCTGATCACAGTAAGATTCAAAAGATGGGACAATTTCAGGTCAAACTAGAATTTGACAGAACGTGGGGAGTAGGGTAGGAATTAATGTTGCAGAAGAAAACTCACCAACACGCCAGAAACTGCTAATATAGGTACCCACTCAAGTAATAAGCTTTGGTCCTGATCCATTGAGTCATCAACAATTTTAGAAAAAAGGCACACATGAGGACCATGTGCAGATAAAATTATTGAAACATAATACTGTTCTGGTTTAAAGTTTAAATGACCTCAAACTATAATCTGTTTTATCATGACAGTACAAATGCATTTAATACTGAAGACTTACCTTGAGATAGAAAGCAATTCCTGCTATGAAGCAACCTAAGAATGTCCCACTTGCAGAAACCTGCATGTGTACAAGAACTTTTGTCAAGAAACAAAGCTCTTACACCACTTAATTTTACTTGTTCTTAATAAATGATTGCTTTCAAATAGATTTACCATTATAAGAGGCCTTCTTCCAGACCTATCCATCAAAATTGCTCCCAATATAGTAAATGGAACCTGTCATTCATTGTAACTGGTGAAGTTCAGACACAATAATGGTATTCACGCTATTGATTTGTGAGAAACTAGTGGAGGGATGAACTACCTGCATACAAGCATATGCTATGGTTCCAGCTTTTCCTGAAGAAAATCCTGCAAATTCAACAGTTGAAGAAAAATAAGTGTGACAAAACAAACCGAAGAAACTGGTTTCTTTCTTCTGACTCTTCTCACTTACCAGCTGCTACAAAAGTTTCAGCTGTGTAGAATCCTATGCCGTTAATTCCAACAGATTGTTGACATGCCATTAACCCAACCCCAATCTGAAATTGAGACAAAAATGCAATTTAGATCTTTTGAGCAATTATGTTCATTGCCACTAGATTTCTGCAAGACAAAGTGTGTTACTTACAACCAACGAGCGCACATATTTGCTTTGGAACAAATCCAACAGGTTAGTCTTTGGAAGGCTTTGAAAAGTTTCAATATAATCCTATTGAGCCAAAAAAAGAATTAGCTAAGGTCAAAAACATGTCAAGTTGTTTTGAAATTTCTCTGAAGGTTCTCAATCATCTTGTTATGTACCAGAATTTCAGCAGCTTCATGAGAAATATCCACATCTTTACCCCGAAGACTCCTTAAAGCAAGTTGAAATTCTTTTTCACGGCCAACCTTTGCCTGAAAAAATACATACATGTTAGTTTTCATTGCAAGATTAAGAAGAAAATACTGCATTGATTTGGTCCTTAGCAGCTGAATAATGCTTACCAGCCATCTTGGGGACTCAGGAATAAAGCACAAACCAATCACCAAGCAAATGCAAGGTACTAGCCCTGCACAGTTCAAATCAAAGAAATAAAAGTTATACCCTTTTTGTATCCATAATTTGTTACACCTTAGCCTACAATTCAAAACTAGTGTTATTATGTGCTTACCCGCTAGTGCAAGCTGTCTCCAATTCATGACACTTCCTATTAAGAATGAAACAGACATTCCAGTAACAATCAAAAGCTGCAAATCAATCAGAGTCAGAGTCAAAATTCAACTCACTTGCACTTAACTCTTGAAATTTAAATATAGAACAAGATAGGAAAGTTCCTAATATTTCTTCACCTGATTTGTTGTTGCAAGTCCTCCTCGAAGATGTTTGGGAGCTATTTCTGCTATGTACACAGGAACCTGTTACATTATACATATTTTTGTTATATATACTATAGTGAAGAGGAAACATATATGAATAAACAAACATATTTAAGTTAGCCTAAACTTTATGAATGGAATAAGTGATTATCAAAATTAGTTACCACGTATGAGATAATTCCAATGCCGTACCCTGTGGAAAATCTTCCCAAGTCAAGGGAGTAAGAACTCTGCAATAGATAGAAAAGAATAAAAACCTATCTAGTATTTTGCCACAACTTTTCTTCATATGAGCACATATATGCAGAAAATGAATACCTTTGAGAAAAAGACAGCTACCCATCCTGTAATGCAAAAACCTGTTGAAATCCTCATAGCCTGTTTCACATGAACAGTAACAGTTTAATATGCATTATATTGTGAATAAGAACTGATCTTTAATATGAACTTTAAATAATATTATTACAGTCAAGAAATTTATCATACATAACAGTTTATAATTGAATGGCAATGCAGAAATACAAGTCCTGTCATAGTATCTATAAATATACTATTAAATCAAAAAAGTAATAACTAACATGTTACATGCATAATTAATACATGGTTCGGAATATAGATTCTGTTTTTTAGGCACTTAGATTTCACATACCCCTTTTCGGCCAATGAAATCTGTAATCCGGCCACTGGTCATAGCCCCAAGCATTGCACCAATGGTTACTAAAGAACCAAACAATGAAAACTACCAATCCCAAAAAAGAAGGAAATCAGAAGAGAGAATTTTGTATAATATAAATGAGAATGTGAATGGAAAACCAGAATATACTAACCTCAGCAAGAGATAGATTAAGATCTTCCCTTATAGCTGCTTGAGTTGGTGCTGAATACCCCACCTGCCAAAATGATAACTTCAGCACAACATAAAAAAAAGGTGAAAGCTTTTTTTCCTTTTCTGTACATTTGGTATGTTTCTTTCTCAAGTCATGCTCAGAAACTTTCACTTTCTTCTCTTTTAATTTCCCCTTTCAGTAGTCTTGCCACTGAAAACATACATGGCTTCCAACTGTAATTTTCCTATGGTTTGTTTAAGATCAATACTTACGCAAGTTCCAAATGTGAAAGAACCACAAACAGCAACAAGTGTGCTAAGCAAAACCATTCTAATGGATCCATTGTTTTCCCCATGCTTAGCCTCCTCTGGTTGAATGAAGGGCTCTTGTAAACAGTGGAGCTTGGTGGCTTCACCACTCTCCACATCCCTGTGCTGCTCAATTGCCATATTCTTATATAACAAGAAAAATGGCCTCAAAAGAACAGTGACAACACAAGATAGTAGCAGAATGCAAAAGCATGGTGTGTTGCAGGGTATTTATAATACTGCATGAAACATTGAAAGATGTTTGGAATGTTGTGATGATAGTGTTGATGAGGGATAAAGGGTATGGCATGGAAAAATGAAGAAACGTGTGAACTTAGAGGCATGTGGGAATGAAGCTGTCACTGATGTGGCGTTCAGAAGAGAACAAATTTGAAGGTGTTCTTGGTGATGAATGAGAAGCTCCAATCCAAGTTGTTGGTAAACGAGTGCCACTGCATGATTGCGCTTTCTTTATTCACCATAGTTTACGTGGTTCCTACTCGGATGGAACAATAAGAATATAAGACTCTATATATGAGTTGTTTTGGATTGTTTTAAATAATGAAAGTTTTACGTAACACTTCAAAATATCTTAAAAAATATTAATTAAGTTATTTTCTTAAATAATTCAACTTTAACATTTTCAAATATTGTTTTGCTCGTTAAAATAATATATATATATATATATATATATATATATGGGTTAATAATGTTTTTAGTCTCTGAACTTTGACCCAAAATTGAAATTCGTCCTTGGTCGAAACTTTGATAAATTTTGGTCCCTAAATTTAAAAATGAATGAATATAGTCCTTTTTAACCTAATTTTGTTAATTTTTTTTTAGGTTTCAAATACATTTCTCAGTAAATATTGAGTTGAGAATGTGTCAAATGACGTAAACAACTCTAATATTTATTGAGAAATGCGTTCGAAACCTAAAAAAAGTTAACAAAATTGGATTAAAATGACTATATTCATTCCTTTTTAAAATTTAGGTATTGAAATTTATCAAAGTTTCGACCAGGGACGAATTCCAATTTTGGACCAAAGTTCAGGGACTAAAAACATACTTAACCCTATAATATATATATATATATATATACATATATATATATATATAATTTGAATTAAAAAAAAGATGAATTATTAAAATGATTAAAGTCTCTTAAAAGAGTTTTAATTAGAATAAAATTAAAAATAAGTGATAATGTAATCGAATAAACATTAGAAATTAAATTATGTTTTTCAATATATATAGTGTATATAAATAAATCATGGTATTAAATATGCTATGATAAGCCTTAAAACTCATTTCATATCTCTATTGTTTCCAGTTTATAATGATCAGAATGTCTCGAGGTGTGTTATCTTCAATTATGAACCATATCTAATCATAATCTAACTCTCTCTCTAAAGGTTTATAACTTGGATTTTAATCTTTCCAAAAATATTATTTATATTTACCTTTCTGATCGTTAATATTTTTCAAAAACATTATTCCTTCCATTCCAAAACAAAAATGTTTTTTATTAACATTTTTTGTTTGCTTCTTTTATTTTCTTTTTAATTTCCCTTTTTCAACAATACTACTGTATAACTAATACGTATCATTTAATGAAAAAGTGACACGAGAATAGTTTAAAAATTAAAAACAAATTTATATTATATTTACTTTTTTTTATTAGTGGAAATACATGTGTATTTACATATATGTAAGTATTTTGATTCGAGTCTTTATTAAATTTGTTTGATTTGTTCGAGTGTTTAACAAGAACATTTTTAATTAAGTGAGGGATGTTTAATTCTTTCATTAACTATTTGAATGATGCAATTATTATCTATCGCTGTTTTTGTTTATTTTTATTTACATGTTAAAAAATTAAAATTTTATAATTAATATAAAATAATATCACAATTAATATAAAACAAAAAATAACTTTATTATTTTCATTAAAAATGTATTAAATAACACAAGTCATAGTTCTTCATGCCTTTATGTTATCACTTACAATAACTTATATATATGATTTTAAGTTCCAAACAACTTTTGTTAATTATACTTAAAAGATTACTTTAGTCTCTCAAAATTTTAAGTCTAGAAATTAAAATTATTTTTTAAAATATTAAAATGTTTCTCTAATCTAAGAAATCGAAATCATATTAATTAAACTATAAACTATTTTTATATTACAAAAATGGAGTATTTTATATTACAATATTGAATATGTATAGGGAGAGAATAAGAGAAAAAGAACAATTATAGCTGACAAACAGGTTATATAGATCTACCCCAAAATTTTATGACTTGTCTTCAAACCCTTAATTTCTGTCCCTGGAAACAGAGGTAAATATTTTAAAAAAAAAAAAAAAAAGAAAAGTAACCTTGTCATTATCTGCATCATTGGTTTGTCAAGTATCCCAGAAAGATCACGTTGTACTGTTGGGGGAGAAAAATAACATTATCTCGAGAACACTTTTTACAGAGAATTTGGATTTTCAATCTTAAGTAATTTAATTTTAAAACATTTTCTTCAAATTCAAAAGTCCTTTTTTTTAATTTTGTTGGTATTTAGTAAAGCAAAATATCTTTTATTGATTATGAAAATAAATATTATTTTCTTTCATTTATTTCATTTATATTTTCCCTTAAACTAAATATATCCGTGCAATGCGGAAAAACTTACTAATTTTAGATGATACTTTCTTGCCTAAAAGGGACATAGTACCATTTTAAAATGACAAACATACTGATCAAGAAATGTTTAATTTATATAAATTTAGTTAAAAATATCGCTAGTCTTTCAACTATTTTTACATTTTCTTCTAATCAAATGGTAATTGTTGAAAAAAAAACAACTTAAAAATATAACGAGACTGTTTTTTTCTTAAATAAAAAAAAAAGTATTGCATTATAATAGAACTCTCTTTGTTACTTTTTAACTAACAAATCTTTGAAAACATATATATTTTTACTAATGCACTTTTAATATTTAAGATAATATTAATACCATTCTTGTATTAGTTAAACATTTATTTTCATCTAATTTTTAATTAATATGAATAATGACGAAGAAACGAAAAGAAAAGGTAAAAAAAATATTGTAACTAATTAAAAGATGACAAATATTATATCTTAGTCTTTAATAAAAATTAATTATATTAAAAGAAAAGGATGAAATACATAATTATGATTATGCTTTATTTAAATTATCAAAGGCAGCCGACTAAAATTGAAAGCTGAAATCCAGAGTCATATACCTTATCACTTCATTATTAATATTGTTATTTTAATATAAGTTTTATTATGCATGCATGCACTTGTGGAGATAAGACAAAGTCTCGTATCAATTGCACAAATTAAATTAATACTACTATAGCTGTACATGAGTAATGAACTTGTGCCACAAATGAATAAACAAATACGAGTATAAGGTATAAGGTATAAGGTACTACTCTACCCGTACTTCTCATCATTTTGTTGTTCTGTAATTGCAGAAAGAAATCAACATAACCATTACATTTGTATAACTGTATAAAAGCAAATATTATCAACATGTGTGTGAAAAGTTTTAGATAATATTGTTGGGTTATATATGGATTATGGTCACAGAGAGAATGTGGTCGATATATATATATATATATATATATATATATATATATATATATATATATATATATATATATATATATATATATATATATATATATATATTTTTTTATTTT
>Ga0214543_1002595_pt1 | contig 35504 bp, 16 predicted proteins | sample CNSS2metaG_FD_160094 | JGI IMG/M metagenome (GOLD analysis project Ga0214543, IMG submission 160094) | Root nodule microbial communities from cowpea collected in UCLA plant growth center, Los Angeles, California, USA - CNSS2 | ecosystem: Host-associated > Plants > Roots > Nodule | place: USA... | reverse complement strand
TATCCAGTATGAACTTGTAATAAAGAAGAGATAGTATGAACGGATTATGACGAGACAAGTTTTTAAATTTCCCGCGCTTGGGAACTTATTAAAATGTCTGAATTTCTTAAAGTATACTTTGTAAAAAATAAATTTTATCTAGTAATATCCATCTGGGGTGTTACAGATGTGGACATTTACAACACAAATTGACATCCATTGAATACTATTGCAGATATCGACATCCGTTAAAAAAAAAATTAGAAGTGTATCGGTGAGAGAAAAAAAATAATTACTTTTAATCGGAGAGCAAAGTAGAAATTTTAAATTTTTTTTTGGTTACGGGAGAAGTGGCTGGAGGTACATGAAGAAACACCATCTTTTGAGTGTTCTTGCCTCCTAGGAAGGAGCTATTTTGGACCGAATGAAACTGGTGACATAAATATTCTCTCTCAAAACTAGGTTCTTGGGACATAATTTTGGAAAGGTGTGACTCAACACCGAAAAGAAATATTTTTAGAAAATTAATTTGCTTAATGTATACAAAATAACTATTGTTGTAATGTAAAAACCATATTAGTAATTTCTTAAATTGGTCCGTGAAGCATGAGTGTGTTAATTGATAGATTCCTGTTAAACATTTTCATGTAAATGAATTATTAAAAAACTTGTCTGCACAGAAGTAATTCCATAATAAATAGAAAGAAAAATTTGCCTTGTCTAATCAAATACCAAATACCTATAAAATAATTAAATGAAGCTATTTAAAAAAAAAAATCTATTCATATGAAATTTTGGTCAAAGACCTATATAGATGAACACTCGTCTTTTAAGGATTAATTTTGATATTTACTTATTCCGGATTTTTATAAGATCTGAAAGGAAAAACAAAATAATTAGATTGAGAATCTTTTATAGCAATATTGACGGGATAAAAGATAGAATAGAATAAAGGTTTTAAAATTATTGACAGAAGCCTAAGATAATAATAATATGACCAAGAAGAAAGTAAAATTCATAAAGATTTAGAGAAAGAACTTATAAATGTCATAAAAGAGAAAACTTTGAACCTGGATAATTCACAAATATGATTTCAAACTTTTTTACTAACGCTTCTTTACATCTGAAAATCATACTCTATCTTTTGCTCTCGAGAGCACTTATTTATACATGTGTAGAAACACACTAGAACATACATATTTTACAATAGTACCTTAAATAAAATCACAATTACACTCTTTCTAATTATTTTATATTCCTCCAGATTTTTTCAAGATAATAATTGTTTTGTATTGTCGAACTTTATTTCACTTTTTTTTCTTCTTCAAATTTTAATTTTGGACATCTTATCACTTCTTATTTTTAAGTTCCTTTAATCGAAAATGTCATAAGGATTAAATTGACTACCATTTCTTTGAGAATCAATTTTTGATGATATTGATTTGGTCTTTATCACTTCTTGGAATTCTTTCATGCTTGTTGTTGTTGTTAATTTTGCTAATAATCTTTTCTTCTCAGCTAAGAATATGATTCTTGAGTTGATAAAGTTGTTTCTTCCTTCTTTTGTTTGTAATTTTCTTGTCATTCATCAATTTTTCTTTTGGTAATGAGATTTATACTAAACTTTGGCCACCATTTAATCTTGAATTTTCTCGACAAAGACTAAATATCCACATTTTCATAGGTTTGTTTAATAATAATTCATAAGCTAAAATCCAGGTTATAGATTGGGTAGCAACAAAGGATATCGATCTATATCTAGGATCAAAAGAAGTTTTTTCCCTGAAATATGAATAAACTTCATTTACTTGAGAAGGGAAGATTGATGGTAATGGACCAAATTCCAGAAACCATTTAATGGAACTATTTTGGAAATTTTAATGAGATTTCTCTTTTGAACCATGAATGGTTTCCCATATATACATATCATACTTTTGACTAAACTTCTATATAATCATAATAAGTTTATGATTGAGGTATCTACAATCTAGAAAAAGATTTAGAGTAATGTAAGGGTTGACTCCATTCTTGTCGGGATAATATGTTCAAAATTGTAGTTATAAGAAAAGAATAAGATCTTGTCATTTTTTGTATGAGATATTTGTACAAAATATGTATCTATTATGATAACTCATAAAAGGTTCTGGTCTTGGTTAGGTCAAGTGGAGGATAATGGAAATCTTTTGTAAAATGGTTTTGGGATGTTAGTTTTGCAGTTTCTTGTATCCACGATTTTTATAAAATAATTATCGGTGATGTTCAAGCTTATCAAAACATTCTTTTGGTGTTTGCTCTTGTAGAGGTTTAGAAACTAAGTTGAAGTCTTTAGGTCCAACGAGGATATTTTGGTACTGAATGAAAGTGAATTAATTTAAATTTTTGTTAAAAATACTCCGTTTGTCCTCATTTTTCTACCAAAATCTTAATTTGGTTGTCGTATTTTTATTAGTTCACCTTTTTGTAAATTAGTATCAATTAGGTCCTTATGTAGAACTAACACCGTTAAGTATGTGCTACGTGTCAGCTCCTCATTTTTTTAAATTTTTTTGAATTTTTTAAATTTTTTTAAATTTTTTTAAATTTTTTTAAATTTTTTAAATTTTTAAATTTTTTTAAATTTTTTAAATTTTTTTAAAAATTTTTTAAAAAAAATATTTGTGCCACTTGTCAAAGGGGTTTTTAATATTTCTGCCAAGGTCACTTAGACCTTATGTTGAGGCATTTGAGATCTTAATGATACTGTCGAAATTGGTTTTGGTGATCTCAATGGAAAATTATGTTGAATTTTACTTAGTAGTTTTTCGCTCATTGTTGCTTTTTCTATAAAATTTCTCTTGTAAAAAAATCTGATAATGAATTTTATTTCTCTATATTTTATTTCAAAATCAAAACAACATTATAAAGCTTACCATCTTGCAAAAATATGTTGAGACCAAATTTTGAGCATCTTTTGTCAAAACACTTGAGGTTGCTTTGTAATCAATTCAAATAAAAAACATTTTATTGAATAAATCATTTTGAAATTTTCTTAAACATAAAATTATTAACAAAATTTATGTTTTAATGGTAGAATACTTTTGTTGAGTAGGCGATACCAAATACCTAAATATATATCACAATTTGCTCTTCAGAAGACCCTTGAACTTTTTGATTTAAAATCCCCCCATAACCTAATTTAGAGGCATTTGTTTCCACTATTAGAAAGACTTTTGGGTTTGATATTCCTAAACAATGAAGTTTTTAACTAATTCTTTAATTTTTATTATAGATTGAGTCATTTATTTTGACCATGCTTTTTCTATAATGGTATACAAATTATCATAATATTTGGAATAAAGTCTAGAATATAATTTACACAGCCTAAAAATCTTTGTAATTATTGATTATCTTTTATTTCATTTGAAAATTTATTGGTAAATTCTAAGGATCTTTGTATTGGAGTTATTGTATTCTCATAAATTTCATAGCCTAAAAATCTTGTCTTTGTTTGAAATATTTTCATTTTTCTTGTTGATACTATTAATCTATTTTCTTTCCTTATCTTGATAGATGTATCTAAATGATTAACATGTTTATAAATATTTTTTGAAAAAATTAATTAATACATCATCTAATGTACTATTTATTGGAAATTTCATATAAGGGTAAAAAATATCATCATCATGTTTTGAAATTTACTTGGTGCATTTTTCAATCCTTGTTCATAATGTCCAAAAGGTACTATAAAAGCAGTTCTGTACCTATTTTCATCTTTTACTGATATCTAACAATTTCCTGATTTTAAATAAAATTTTGAAAATATTACTACATCATGAACTTTTTTTATTAAATATTTTTTTATTTGGTAGATAATATCTAATCCATTTTAGTACTTTATTTAAAGGCTTGTAATTAATTACTAATTTTGGAGCTTCCATTTTTGCTTTAGAAGCTTTCATGACATAAAATTCTATACAACTCCATGGTGATTTAGATGGTCTAATTAATCCTTTGTCCAAATATTCTTTGAATCTCTTTTCTACGATATTCTAAAAATTGTTGACTCATTTGTATCGGTCTAGCTTTTTTCGAAATTTATTTTTCGTAAAAATTATCTATATATGGCAAAGATATAATATATCTTTTCCCATGCCAAAAAAACATTAGGATTTGTTTCACATTTTTTTCTACTTTTTCTTCATAAAATTTATAATTTTTTTAATATTAAGACTATTCATTTGTTCTTCTATTCTTTGACATTTTATTTCTTCATTTAACATATTTATTTGTTTTTTTTTCTTTATATCTATTTGTATCATGAAGGATTCTCTTAGAAGATTTAACTCTCTAATTGTAGGTGGTTTAATAAATTTGAAACAAATTTCTTTTTCTCGGGTATTAATTACCGATAATTGTAATTATCATATTTTATTTTCTATTTATTTTTATCTTTTATTGTTATTTTATTATTATCTTTTTTAAAAAAATTTGTTTTATTTAATAAAATTGGAAAATATAAGTATTTGGTTTACATATCTAATATTTTGCAAATAAGTAGAAATATTAAAAAAATGGCTTAAATATACATTTAGTCCCTATTTTTGTTGTTTTTATTTAATTTGGTCCCTTTTTCGTTTTGTGTTCAATTAGGTTTTCATTTTCATCAAATTGTGGTCAATTTGGTCATTTTCACTAACGATGTTTAAATAGTTAACATTTTTGAATAGTACATGTCACGTGTCAGCTCGGGTTTTTTTATTTTTTATTTCTTTTTTTTTTATTTTTTTTTCAAAAAGTTTGTCCGTGTCAAGTCACAATTGTGCCACGTGTCAATGTTAGTGTCACGTGTCAGTTTGTGGTAATATTATTTTTTTTGTTCAATTTAGTTCATATATTCGTTATTTTTGTTCCAATTTTTATTAAAATAAATCAATTTTGTCCTTTTCAAATTGACACTAAATTTAATATCTTTTATACAAATTATATTAATATTTTTTCTAAAATTGACATTTTGAATTTATTATTTTTTAAATTCAATTATAAATTATTAAATTTAATTATAAATTGAATAAAATTATTATATTTAATTGCTAAATAGAATATAATTATTTAAAATATTATAAGAATATAGTTATTAATTTTTTTCTAATATTTATATTCTAAAATACTTTTAAAATTGATATATAAAAATATTTTAAATATTCAAAATATTTTAGAAAAGTAAACTAATATTTGTAAAATTAACATTTAAATATAATATATTTTAGATTTTGATATCTAATATGAAATAAAAATATTAAATATTTTAAATTTAAATGTGAATTTTACAAATGTTAATATATATTTTTAAAATTTTTATAATTATATTTTAATAATATTTAAATAATTATATTCTATTTAAAAATTGAATTTAAGAATTATATTCAATTTATAATTAAATACTATAATTTATAATTGAATTTAAAAAATAACTAATAATGATGTCAATTTTAAAAATTAAATGGTTCTATTTTAACAAAATTTGGGACTAAATTAAACAAAAATAACGAATATAGAGACTGAATTGAACAAAAATAACGAATATCGGGACTAAATTAAACAAAAAGAAATAATACAACCACAAACAAACTGACACGTGGTACTAGCATTGACATGTGAAACAATTGTGACTTGACACGTGGACAATTTTTTTTACAATTAAAAAAAATAAAAAATAAAAAAAATTAGGAATTAACACGTGGCATGTACTGTTCAAAAACGTTAACTAATTAAACACCGTTAGGAGAAATGACCAAATTGACCACAATTTCATTAAAATGAGGACCTAATTGAATACAAAACGAAAATAGGGACCAAATTGAATAAAAACAACAAAAATAGGGACCAAATGTATATTTAAGCCTAAAAAAATTAAGAAGAATATCAACAAAATTTGACTAACAAAGTTATCAGCAAGTATTTATTTTTATTTATAAATTTGTAAACTTAATACTTATCTTTTCCAATTTTATTAAATAGAACCTAAAATGTTTAAAAAGATAATAATAAAATAACAATAAAAGATAAAAATAAATAAAAAATAAAACATGATAATGCCAATTATCAAAATGCTCTAAACTTTAGATTTTTTATGCCCTCCTGAAAGTTTAAAACTATAAAGTAAGAAAAACTCAAAACAATGCTTTATACTAACACAAAATCAAATGACTTCTCAAATTAATCGTAATCATGCAACAAAATAGAATTTCACTTGTAGCTTTGAAAACTTAAAACTTTGAAAAGACAAAATCATGTCAATTACTAATCCCAATTCAATTACCTGAAAAAGGATATAATAAAGTTAAAAGTGGTGTTCCTAATAGCATGGAAGTATTCATATTCTTAATTAATACAAAGGAGGTACTGTAACATACCTTGTTTTTACATATATTTACATTGGATAATTTATATGGTATATGTATTTTTTTATCAATTTTTGCACTGGTAAACCACGTTTTTTAATAATATTACGTAGGAACTAATCCTTCGTGAATACAATTTACATATGCTCCAAAGTAGACCAAGGCTAATGTTTTAAATATTTCTTCTTTTATAACTAAAGTTACTTCAAGATGCCATTTATTTCGGTATTTTTTTATTTTCTTTTATATTCTTTTGATTTCTTATATTCTCTTTTCCTTCTAATTCTAATACTCTATATTATAAAGATGTATCATTTTCTTTTAATAGTTGTATTTTTTGTTTAAGATTTTTTATTTATTTTAGTAAATCTTTTATTGTTACTTGTTAATTCGAACTTTGGAATCTATTATAAATTTCTTTCATACTTATTAGATTTACGTCCTTTTGAACTTCTTCGCTACGTGATATTAAATTTTTTAAATTGTTTTTAAAATTCATTTTTTTAAGGTTAAAATTTCTAACTTATCTATTATAGAAATTAACGTAGAAGTTTGGTCTTTTGTTAGCATGTTTATGTTTTTACAATTTGCATAGTCACATAAACCTGAACTCAAAATAATAATCATCTTAATTATTTTTATTTAAACTTTCACTATAAGTTTCTTATTCAATAAGTTCTAATTCTCATTAACTATTTTTTGAACTTCAATTATTTAATTTAGGGTTAAATATATTTTTTGTCCCTCAAGTTTTAGTAAATTTTGGAATTAGTCCCTCATCAAAACTTTATACAAATTTAGTCATTCATCTCTCAAAATGCGTGAATTTAGTCATTTTAACCAAATTTTGTTAAGTTTATTTGACGTTTCAAGCGCATTTCATGATCTTATTTAAGTTAACATTGAAACAAAAATGTGTCAAACAGTGTAAATAATTTAAATACTATCATGAAATGCGCTTGAAACGTCAAAAAAACTTAACAAAATTTGGTTAAAAGAACTAAATTAACGCATTTTGAAAGATGAATGACTAAATTGGTCAAAAGTTTTGATGAGGGACTAATTCCAATTTTCGCTGAAACTTGAGGGACCAAAAACATATTTAACCCTTTAATTTATTTTGAAGTTTTGTGAACGATTTTTTTATAGGATTTTCTATATGTTTTTTCTTATTTTTTTAATTACTTTCTTCTTTCTTGCACTCGGTGCTCTAATAGGCTCCATGCCATATGGTTTACAATGTACCTATTTCTTTTTTGTTGACAATACTTTCTTTTCTCAATTTATTTTGTAATTTAAAGTTTGTACATACAAGTATTCCTCTTTCTAACACTATATCGAGTATTTGACCATAAGTTAGTATTTCATATGTTATTGGTTTACCATAATGTTTTTCTAAATTCATTTTTACCGTTTTCGAAAATATTTTAGGCAATCCAGCTAAAAGCCTTTCCTTCCAAAGCCAGCAAAGTGATATTCTCTTAGGGTTATTTTTGATAAAAAAATTGCCTTTATACCATCAATAATTTGACATTGATGGACAATAAAGATTTGCTAATTGATTTACAAATCTTTCTTTAAAAATATTTGGATCTCTTACAAAATTTTGAATTATTGAGTAAATTAATGTTGAGACGCCATTTCTTAATTTGCTTCATTTTTTACACTATTAAAACTTATTAATTTATCTTATTTTGTATTAAGATTATCCCACCAACATTTTTAGTTGGTTAGTAAATCTCTGTACAATAGTTATACCGATAGAATTGTAGATACAACCTTTTGTTTTATGGACAATGACTTCCATTATCATCTAACAAGTTAGATGTAATATATAGTTTGTTCACTCGTTTCATCTAGAGTCTATTTATTTATTTCTTTTTAAAAAAAAAAAAAAAAAAACATTTTGTACTAAATTACCTCTTTCTTCAAGGTGCACATTAGTAAGTGTAGATTGAAGATAATAATTTATAAGTTTTGGATATATTCTTAACTTACTGATTTCTAAGATATTTAATATGTTTAATTGATCTAATTTCTTTATTAAATCTTTTATTTTTAAATATGTATCACTTTTTCACCATCTAAACTCTTGGTACATTAATTAACTTATATATTGGTACTGTAAATTTTTTTAATAGGAGAATTTATGATTTTGTGAACCTTTTTTTTCCCAACCCACATGGGTCATAACGAAGCTCTGTGGGCTAATGACAGCTCTAGATGTACAAAAGGAAATAACCTACTTGGATTTATGTTTCTGTTTCGGGCTCCAAAAACTTAAAAGCCTTTTAATGAAGGAGGGTCCTGCTATTGAAACTCCCCTTATTACTTTCAAACATCCTAACCTTTTTCTTTTTAGGAAAAAAACCCAAAACATAAAAAAAAAAAAAAAAGAGAGAGAGAGAGAGAGAAGGGAAATTAACACAGGTTACAATTGTGCTAGAGGGACGAATTTAAATTACACAACAAAATAAGTTTTCGTTGTGTTTATTTTATTTTTAAAAGAAAATCTGCATAAAAAATATTAAAAAAATAATGCGGCGAGAAGTAAATTCCTTTTAGCTTATTTTTTCACTCTCCTTTATATTAACTCTTTCGATCTAGTACAATCTTATAATACCTATATACTTGTAGTAAGAGACTTAAAAAATAGTTTTAGTTAATAAATTTAATATTTTCTTGAATCAAGATAACTTTTGTGAAAAAATAAATTTAAACACAAAAGAAAATATAAAGTAAATATTCGTCAATCTTCCGTATAGATAAGTATCTACAAATAAGAGACATAAAAAGAAATGATAAATACAATTAATTTTGGCAACCTTAGGTAGAACACGAACCAAGCAGATTTTTAGACAAGCTTTGTGGGACGACACAAAAGAAGAAAAAGTTTTCAGTTATCTTCAACATTGTTTAAGAAAAATTCCACACAGAAAATAAACAATTCAGTATGGGAAGAAAAGTAAAGAAGTTAAATCTTTTATCTTCCTTAGTTCCATTATAGTTAACCTTCATCAATGCATGTTCTAATTTTGAAATAGACAAACCATAGCAACTTTCAATGAACTTTTATAAAGTTCATAGAGCAGCTCATCAATTCAATGTAAAGTATTCTTTGAAGTCCAACCAGAACGGTCAAAAGCCAAGTCTTTTCCGGTTTCTCTGGCTCTCCTTAACTATGAAGGAAAACATTATTGTTAAAAACTCCTAAGCTTGATGAATCCTATGAATACTTTTTAATTTTCTTTCTCTGATATAACCCTTGCATCATGAACATTTATCCAAACAGCATTATTATGTGTGTTAATTCAACATACCTTATTAGCAACATGCATATACTTTGAAATTGACAATCTACATGTAGTGTATCTAAATTATACCAGATATTTTTGTTTGAGAGGAAAAGAAAAAGATAAAATTTGATCTCTAACAATTATTTTTTACTTTGATTATTTTTTTCTAAAATAAAAGAAATAAAATGATAATAAAATTAACATCTAACTTTTATTTTATTTAAAAAAAATTAAATTAAAAAAATTATCCTTTTCCTTGTTTTTTTTTCTCTCAAAATCCTCGCTCTCAAGAATAAGAATAATATGAACAATTCCATATTCGAAATAAAACTAAAACTAATTCGTATAATTTCTAATTTTCATATGGAATGTCTTGGTATTCACAAAAGTTTTATATCAAATAATTCAGAAAAGGAAAAAGTAAAACACTATTTGGAAAATAAAGAGATGATTTAGAACTCAATAAGTCTTTCGGGGGATCACGAAGACTTGAGTATTTGTGGGTTATAAGAAAATTTGCAATTTTATTAAAAAAGTTATATGAAAAGATTCATAGTTTTAATTGCAATGTTTTTAATCTTATATATATATATATATATTAGGATCTAAGTCAAAAATTATAATCATTAATCGGAGCACAACACTTTTTATTTAAGAGTGTAATAGTCCTATCGTCACGATTCGATTGTGACATAGTCCACTTGACTTCTGTCACGGGATAATTGATGTCACACACAATGATCTCTCTCAATAATTGTCCTACTAGATATCTCAATTTTAGATTGTGACTTGACCGACCTAACATCCGTCACGAAACAATTGTACAACCCGCAACAATTAACAAATATAAAAAATTTATAGATTTTACTAGAAAAATTACATAGTCAGTAATATAATAATCAAGTGTATGTGCTTCCACTTAATTTTTTTTATTGCATGCTTCTCTGTTATTGATGATATATATAATAGCTAATTTTATTTTGATGGTTGTTGAGATAGTAAGGGGTACATTAACAAAATATAGGTGTTAATAAAAGCAAAAGGGAACATACCAAAACGGGAAGGGAATAAGATTATGACAATATGTGTAGGGTAGGCACTGTTGAGACGTCATTCCTAGTAAAGCAAAGCTAGTGTAAAGAATACATTGAAGGCTTCCTAGTACCTTCAAAGGTTTATATAGGCAAAATCTGGTAGGTCGTGGTCCTGGTCGTCATTCGAAAATCACACCAAATAACGAAACCTCTAATATTATGCAATTAGCCAGAAATTTGAGCATGATCTTCAACTCAAAAATAATGTGAACAGTTGTACTAGGCCTTCTTCAAATGACATTTATAATTATTACTAAGATGATTACTGCCTAAGCAATCCTCCAAATTTGAACGTAAATTAAACTGAACTCACAGTAACAACATAGAAATTTTGGATTATGAGGGGCCCCAAAACTCAATTGCAAATCGGAACCGACTCAGATTTTCCATTAAGTGTCGTGTGCCCATTTGCAATATGGTGGACCATTGTGCTTTCCATTATTAAAAAGGAAACAGAGGTTAGTATAAATAATTAACACAAGACAAAGCAATCTTATTGATCTGACCAAGTGAAACCAAATGGCAGTTTTTGTTTTTGTTTTTGCAATAAAGGCCACGAAGAAAAGTCGAGAAAACAAGCTTTGATTTGATCTCCTTCACTGTAATATACGCTTATCTGTTGCCATCTACTGCACACACTATGAGTGGTTACAACAGTAATAAATAAATTGCAAAGTTAGATTCTAAAAGGGTGTAGAAAAAAAAAATGATGTACATTTTGTTTGTTTGCTTAAAGAAGAGGCAAGGTGAAAAAAAGCTTGAGTGGATAGTCTAGCTGCTATTATTGTGTGCATATCTGATAAGGAGATCACTTACCATTTCAGTAAAATGTCCCTTTTATTTGGTAAACCTTTTTTTCTATTTTGGTTCCTTGTTTCATAAATAACATGCTTAGATGCGTGGTGAAAAAGTAATCAAAAACACATATTTTGCAACAGTGTTAGTTTTCGACACGATAAAACCAAGTTCAAAAGTAAGTCAAACAAGGACCCTTGTAATGTCCGTTAAGGCAGAGAGAGACAGAGAGAGAGAGAGAGAAAGGACTCTTTGAAGCTATTGACTGCAACTTTTATTGACTAATATATAAAAAAGATGAGTCTGGTGTTTGGTGATAGTGGAATCATTGTTTTCAGAAAGAAGGTTGAAAAAGCGTGAGAAGATACAAAAGAAGAGCGTATGATAAGGATTAACATAAGGAAGTTGAAAAGAGTTTAGCTGAATTGAAGGGTCGGGATTGTAGATTTTGAGATCTCAAATTGGAAGCAATGTATTTTGACACGTTGCAAAGTACAAAAGACAAGAAAACAAACATTGGGTGTTGTAGCATAGCTTTGCTGGCATGGCTGGTGAGAAAGAATGAAATTAGTGGATGATTAAGATGATATGTATCATTGAAAGCAAAGTGGGGATACAGAATCACCAAGTGGATTCACTCACCCAATAACTTCCAATTATCAAAAGTCAAGCACCAATGAAAAAAGTAGAGGGTCGGTACCCATGTTTGTTTCAAGTTTATTACATTGACACTCATATCCTTCACTCACACCATTCTCTACCTCATGGCAGAGTTTAATCTGTAGTATAGTATCATAGTATGAAAACAAAACTTGAAGATTATGGAAAATGGTGAAGGTAAAAGGTTATAGTTTAACACCACCAGAAACTAAAGAATATTTTACTCTAAACTAAGAGTTGGTTAGATTAGCTCTATCCTGATTAGAAGGAAATTAAAAAGAAGTTAGGTAATTGGGTTAAGGTTAAAATAGTCCATGATCAAATAAATGCTATTTATTTATTTTGAATGGACAGTCTACTGTGTGTTATCTCTCATCACTTTCTTTCTACAATTGCAACTTTTAAATTGAATGGTTTGAGAGAAAAAGTTTGGATAATGAATAGATGATAGCACTTGTGAGTTTCTCAATCATCAGCTATTTAAAGCAATGGTGAGAAACTAAGTTCCCCACTAGCCTTCTGTAGAGCCCTTTGGAGAAAAATCATTGAAAGCAATCTATCTGGTATAGGCATGGAACTTTGTTGGCAAAAATCAATCCATGGCTCTTGAAGAAGCATGGAGGATTGTGTGAAAGGGTCCTCACCCTTCACACTCCACCTCTTACAGTTTGCTTATGCTTAGCCATTGGCTTCTCTAACCACTAACCACAAAGGGAGGAACATAGTATTCTCTTTGAGTCTCATGAAGCAGAGAAGCACTCTCCATAGGTCAGAGAAGCTTTGGCTAGAGCCAAGCAAACCGGCAAGTCACAGAAAGGCAATGGACTCTCTCTCATTAAGGGGTCCTTATGGCTATGTATTCACTCTATTATACTCCTTCTTCTTCTTCTTCTACAAGTAGAATGTAATAAACAAAGATGTTCTTTCTTTGAGAAGCTATAGCTACCAACTTGTGTTGTCCACAACACTCAATTTGCAGATCACTACAATCCGGTTCTCTTCAGCTTCTGCAGATGAGTAGGTAGGTAATTATAACCTTGTATTCCTCTCCCTTTTCCCTAACCTTGTTGTCTGTCTTAGTGTGTATGCTTGCTGTGTTGTGTTGTGTGGCCTTATATGCAATAAAATAAATTTACTAGTGTTTTAGCTCCTTAAAAGGGTAGGGTTATGTTCTGAACAAGTTGATTGGTTAGAAAAGCTGCAAAGCGCTCCTAGAAAAGTTGTTAAAAGTAAAAGATGACCAACCCACTTTTGCACTCCACTTTCTGATTTTACTGAGATTAACCCTGTCAAAAACAACACTCACAAATGGAACTTTTATTTGCTAAAATTAATATGAAGTCAATCACTAGTGTTTGAGTGTTTGTTTTTCACCTCAACATACACTTTGCTACCACCTTTTTTGTCTTAGAAAGTGAAAGAATCTCATTGAACATGGTTACAACTAATACGGACACCCGTCAAAGACAGTGTTTATCTGTCTTTGAACTAGTTCTACAAGTGGCGGTTAAATTTTGGTAAAAATGATTATAATTATTGAACATGATTAAGATATGTATCCGAAGTAATCTTAATAACAATGTTTCTATTGTAATGTACAGGTAATAAGTGAAATTGATAGTTATGGATGCTAACTAAAGGAGCTTGAATTAACCAATAAAACTGAGTTCAATGGTTCATGAAATATATTGAGCTAAAATTTGGAACAACGAAACACATTCATCACCATATACCCTTGTATATTTTCTACTAATAATTAAATGTCAGAAGAATATACTGTTTAAAAGACATGTCATTTTGTCCCATAAATAGAATCTCAAGCCCCATTAGGAAATTGGAAGAGAATTTGATTTCACCATACTTATAAGCCATTGTGTCTCATAAAATAGAATCTCAAATCCTAGACCATCATAAAAAAACTACCCTTTTGCACAAATTTGATCCTGTATTTTCTATAACCGATGTATCACATAGATTCACATAAAACTAAATAAAACATAAAAATTTCGTACCATTCCAAGTATTATGATTTGTGCTTGTAAACACTACATACATGAATACAAAATCCATTTACTTTTTTCCCGGAAACAAACACCTTAAGAAATCTGGAATCTCAGAATCATGGGAAGAATTGGCAAGGCAAGCCAATCCACTATCCCTGTTTCCTTCCCTCGCTATCTTGTTCATTCTAATCAAACTATCACTAAAGGCATGCAGCAAAAAACTCATAGCATACATATGTCGAATATTACTATAACTATGCAAAAAGAATAAGAAACTGGTAGTGGAATGATTATGAGGAAACTTGTTCAGCTTTTCCAATTTCCTGTTCCATATTTTAAGAGTGAAACATATAGCAGTTCATTCCAAGTATCTGGTACCCCAGGCAAGCACCAATGGCTGCAGTCTTCGAATAGTGCAGTAGAGTTCTGATCCATTGATTTCTTATACTCCTTTCTGTATACTGAAGGATGCCCGTCTTTTCTGTAATCTGTAAGCCTACTTATATTCATATACACTACTGGGGTTTTCATATGTTGGATCACACTTTCTAGAGCCCTCATTTTTGAAGGATACTTTTGTAAGTAAGTTTCATTTAATATTGGCTCAGTTTCTTTATGGCACTGTCCTCCTGAATTCCACTGCCCACCCCTGCAGAGAGTATTACAACTTACTCATGGTATAACAGATGCATATGAATCTCTACATTACTAAATATACCACTGAAGTCACCATCAACTATTGCATAGACATAATTGTGGATAGCCAAAAGAACAATGAGACAATTAATATAGATGAGACAGGGCCTTGGTAAATAAGTATTCCTAAGTAGCAGATATTTATTTCCAGTTAGAAACAAGCTTCGATTGAATTGTGGAAACTATGTAAAAGAGAACAATACCAGAAATGGGTGACTGAGTATCCTCGGAAGAAAACCCGAGTTTGATTGGCATTGATTTTTCTGTCAACCCATTTAGCCCAAGTTGTCAAGGCTCTGGTGTATGCATCCAGAACCTTGAGTCTTGCGTGTACATGGTTTCCTTCCTGATAATAATCTTCTCTGTAGCAGTACCAGATGACAGCAAAATGAAGAAAAAAAGAAAAGAAAAGTGCTTATTTGGAGCACATGAAGCAAGCAATATATAACAGAAGATAAATTAAGGAGAAAGGAAGACGAGAAATAAATATTTGATTGATAAATCAATCTCACATTACACAGTTACAAACATCAGATAATGTGGTGTATAAGAAATTGAACTCACCCTTTTGATGTTTTATCATGGGTCCACCAATGCCCTGTGTTGAAGACTATGATATTAGCATCTTGGTACCTGGTCTTAGTCATGTCCATCAAATCCAGTCTTAATGTCTCAAATGATCCATTTTTGGACTTGAAAGTTGACTCTTGAACAATAAATGGCGAAGCAACAAAGTCCACCGAACAATTATAATCCTACAATACAGCAAAGAAATTACAGTAAGACACCATAACGCTACAAGATTCAACTAGACAAATATCAAACAAGTGAAGGAAACTCACCTCAAATCTAAAAGAATAGACACCTTTCTTCTTAAATTCACTTCTTCCCGAAATTTCAAATACCCGTTTCTTGTTCCTGATGCTTTCACGGAGAATGCATACAAGTGACTCCCACATGTTCCTGTTCAGTGAATCCCCCACAAAAACCAGCCTCTGTCCCCTCAACCTCTCCAGAAAATCGGTTGCATTCAAACTGAGAGATCACATGATGACATCAATAATTGATCAAATACTAGAACAATAACTGTACCTTTTTTCTTCAATCACATTCATATCATGTCCCAAACACTTTTGCATAAAATTTATAATAATGAAAAAGTCTTTGTCCTAATTTCATATACATACATTGTGTTTACCGTATATCTTACTTTCTCATCATTGTTACAGTAAATATGAAATATTGATCTCTTTTCCTCATTCCATTACAAGCTACTCTTCTGTTCTAGATTAACATTAACACTTCAATATTCGTTACCAACAATTATTATATCTCTACCTTGGAATTTTGCACCCATATGGCTGCCATCTCCATTTTACATATTCTGCATCAGGCCTCCCATTCCGGTGACAGTTAAAATCTCTATCAATATGTGGACAAGACCCCAAAGGATAATATGGCTTTGATTCATCTCTTACCCACTTTCCATCAAAAATGTCACATTCCTCATGTAAACCATCCTGCATTTTCTCATAATGAGTGACAGTTGCATTTCTTGAATTATTTTTCCCAACCAAATCTCCTTCTTGTTTTCCTTTGCTACTACTCTCTGACAACAAATAAGAAGAAAAACTATAATTCTCCAAACCCTTGACACTCTTTGTTTCATCCAACACATGATTCACCCCATTTGTTCCATCCACAACTACAGCACTTCCCTCTTTAATAATCTTGACAGGATTCTTGTACTCGTCAGACTTTGAAGAGTTGGAAGTGCTGCTCCCAGAGGAAGAAGAGTGGCTAGTGTTGAAAGGCAAGAAGGGGCAAGAAGCAAGGGAAGAATTTGCACCGATAGTGTTTAATTGTGGAACAAAGACTGCAACTTTGGGAACCCTGAGGGATTTTCCAAGAATGAAGAGGGACAACAAAACAAGAGAAGCTACAACACCTAAACTGAACCAAGAAAAAAGTCTTCTTCTGTGTGGCAAAAAGGGATCAGAGAAGGCGAGTCTCTTCACAGAGAAAAGAACATGCATGCTGCTCTTGCTACCAAAACCGAAAGCTTAAGTATATCAGAGTGGTTTTGGAGGTGTGGAACAAGTGAGAAAACGATTGCGCTTGGAGATTCAGGGTTGAGTTGGTGCAGGGTGTGTATGCTTATGAAGGAAGGTGGAGGAGTAACACGGACAAAAACAGAATGAACCGCTGTTACACTAGGAGGAATACTATAATACCATGTTCCAACAAAAAAATCTCTAAATACCTTTAAATGTTATTTGTTTTTCCAATTTAAGTTAATTAAGGTAGGTTAATTAATTTTCCCAATATTATTATATTTTCAAAAAAATAAGAATATTTGTAGTCTTCTCAGACAAGATGCAAAATTTTGAACAACCATAAAATACTCCTCCTTCTGTCATCATTAGAAAAGGTGAGTGAATGAAAGGAAAAAAAAAAAAAAAAAAAAAAAAAAAAAAGAGTAGAACGAAAATGTTCTCTAGTATTTTTAAGCAAGCTTCAACTTTGCTCATTTGTTGATCTAAAGCAGCATCCATATAAGTCTCCATTGTAGGATCAATGGATTTAACAATTTACTCAGTTGATGCAGATGCTGGTGTGTGAGTACGTGTTCCTTTTGTTTTAAAAAACACACATTTTTAGAAGTATTCAGACAAAAAAATCTCAGCTTCGTATGATAATAAGGAAAAAGTTTTTATTAACACAATTTAACTTGTGTTTTGTTTGTTTCTATCATTTCTTTTAGAGGCGGATTTACCAGTTTGCTTGTTACAACAACACACATTTTGATTAATAGGAAAGAACATCACCAAAGTAATTGTTAACTAAAAAAAATTATGAGAAAAGGATCTTCATACATCTTGAGATATAATTCCTCGTTTCATGTGTAATCTAGATTTTAAATTTGAATTTTCTTTATTTTCCTTTGAATTAAATTATTATTGGGAAATGACTTAATTGAGCATAATAAATAAGTTATCTTCTCTGTTTGAATCATAATTTAGCTTTTCTAGACAGTATTTTATCACATGCATTGATATTACTTATTTTATATAATTAAAATTTAAAATAAATAAATATATTTAATTATGTAACGTTCAGTTCAACGTATGAAAGTAAGTTAAGATGTAAATAAAAAAACGAGAGTTAGGAATATAAAACTTAGAGCTATTAAATTAGTATATTAATATTACCATCTCCATGATTACACACCATGACTATAGGAATTTAGTGTGTTTGTTTCAAAAATAAACAAAACCTTCAAGAGTTTATGAATCCATGATTTGACATTATGAGACACATATGGAAATTTTTTATTATATACTAACAAACTAATTAATATTTGAACGTAATCTACATAATAATTTATCACCAGTCAGGGTAATTATTTTGTGTATACTCAATTATTTAAATCTTAAAGGTAACTAATATTCCCATCAATTTCAATGTCAATAACAATTTTATTCAATTTCACATCAATACAATAATAGTTTTTTAAAGAAAAAAATTTGGCTAGATCATATTATTATAAAGTTTATTGTCTCTTGTTTTTTCTTCTATCATTTATATTTTAAATTTTTTTTTAATTTTTAATCAAAAATAGAAAGAAACAAAATAGAAAATTAACCATTATTTTATTAAATTTTAAACAACCTTTTTACTTTTAATACTTGAAGTATATATCAATTATCAGGAAACTTTAACTTATTTAGTTCAAGGACGTTCATTAAAACTTTATTGTCTCTAAATAAAATAAAATATCTCGCATATTTAAACAGTAAATACATGGATACATTTTTTAATTGAAACTTATTACCTTTATAAGTATTTTTTTTTAATTATAAGAAAAACTGAAATTAAATTGTAAAATACATTAATTTGAAAAAAAAATAGTTTGTCTCAAATTATATTTTCAGTATATTTTTAAAAATGTTTGTGAAAAAGTTTAACAAAAGAAAAACATTCTTTAAAAAAAACATATTTGTTTGATTTTAATGAAACATTAGCTATTGTTTTCAAGTTTATCTTCAAACAAATTATAACAATGTCGTTATTTATAAAACATAAAATAAAGTATTTATTCTGTGAAAGAAAATATTAAAATTAATTTAGTAAGATTTTTCAAGAAACTGTCATTCTTAAACTACATTTGGTTTAAGAAAAGAAAAATGATAATATTAGCATTTCATAGTTTGTATGTTAAACATTTATTATTTGATATAACTAATTATGATTATATATTTATATTTTAGTTAACTATTAATTAATTTATATGTTCATAACAAAAGTTGAGATGAAAGACTTATATCTTTTTATGTTTAATTTTACTGTGAAAAGTTTTTATTAAAATGAGAAGTGAATCGACAAAGGGAAAGAAATTGGTAAAGAGAAGATTGGTGAAAGATGCGGTGGTGTACAGATAGATAGATGTAGGGTACCACCGCCCTCCGCATAGTATGATAGCATGACACATGTATGGCTGATCTCTGCATGCACACCAAAACAAAGTTTTTCTGGAGGAAGTACAGGTGTAGCGAGACGACGTCGTAACTGATGCAGCTTTAAGGTTGTGCAGTGCATAAAGCTAAGTTCTGCCACCACTGTCTGCCACATTAATTAGCCATGTGTTTGTAGTGTTTGTTTCAAACTTCATCATACCTTCGCTTCCCCCACCATATCCATCTATCTCATCATAATTCATTCTCATTTTCAAGGAACTTTTCTTAACTTAAATCAATATATTTTTCTTTTTTCCTTATATACTTACTGTTAATTAAATTTTAAACATTTTGTAAATGTAAAATTTGTTAACGGTTAAATATACTTTTTTCCTTATTTTCGTTTTCTTTATTTACTTTAATCTTTATTTCGTTTGGATTTAATTAGATATGTTAATTTTAATTAATTTTTTAACTATATTTAAATAATTAATATATGTATACATTATATATCACGTGTTAATTTCTTTTTTCTTTTTTTTTATTTTATTAATTTTTTTTATTTAAAAGTAAAATTATGCACGTGTCATCTGTGTCACAGAATAGAATATGTTTATATGTTTATGTTATTTTTTTTTGTTCAAAGTAATTTTTTTTGTTCAATATAATTCTTATATTTTTTATTTTTATCAATTTAATTCTAATACATAATTTTGGTTGAACAATTTTGTTTCAATTAGACAAAATTTTATTATATTTAAAATTTAATTATACATTATTATATTTAATTATAAATCGAATATAATTATTAGATTTAATTATTAAAAAAATATAATAATTTAAAATATTATTAGAATGTAATTATTAAATGTTTTACTAAAACTTTTATAATTAACATTTAATATTTTTATTGTGTTTTAGATATTAAAATCTTAAATGTTTTAGATTTAGATATATTAGTATATTCTTATAAAATATTTCTAATAATTTTAAATGTCAATTTCAAAAAAATTACTATATCTAGAATATAATTACCGGAAGAAAATATTTATTAATTATATTCTAATAATATTTTAAATAATTATATTCTATTTAATATTAAATTTAGGAATTATATTCAGTTTATAATTAAATAAATAATTTATAATTGAATTTTTAAAATAATTAATAAAAATGTAAATTTTATAAAAAATATTAGTATAATATTTATAAAAAGTTTAAATTTGGTCTTTGAAAGAGATAAAATTGGTTTTTTCTAATTAAAATTGAGACTAAATTGAATAAAAATAATGAATATAAAGATTAATTGAATAAATATAACGAATCTAAAGACTAAGTTGTGTTATTTTGAGAGGAAAGACTAAAGGGAGAAGGGGAGGAAGAGATTGGAAGGATTAGAGAGTGAAGTTTATATTTTTTTTATAAAAAAGATTAGGAAGTAATTATGATGTAGATTAGATAATGAAGTTCATGAAAGTTTGTGATTAAATTGAGTATGATATTGAAAAAAACTTTTAATAGATAAAAGAATAAGATTACCAAAATATCCCTAGTATTATAAGTAATATAAAATGCTATATAAATTATTTAAAATAATTTATTTAATTTCTATTGATAGTATGAAATAATAAAAAATATATTTATAAAAAATGAATAATAAAATTTATTTAGTATAAAATTAAATTTGACATTTACCGCGTGTAATATTTACGTGGGAAATAATTTATTTACATTTTATATTTTCTTTTATTTTTAATAGTAGTATTTGAAGTATAAAAATTTCGATTTATTTGATATAAACATATTTCTTAATTTGATTATGTTTGTTAATAATATAGGTAGCGGTTTTTAATAAATTTGTTTTTTTTTTTTCAAAATTTATAAAATTATATATTTTTATATATTTTTAACTTTTAAAATTTTAGATGTTTATTAATATTTTTTTTAATTTTATTAGTAAATTAAAACTAAAATTACATATATTTATTTCTTACAAAATTAAAATTGATAATATTAATAAACTAAATTATCTAAAAAATTTAAAATAAATAATATTTCACATGGCACGTAAAAAAATATATCAAAATTTAAAAACTACAATAAATTAAAATCATTTTTTTAAATATTTCATTAAATAATTAACAAATATTTGAAAACAAACTTTTATAGGATAATTTATTAACAAAATAGTTTAAGATTAAAAGATAAATTTATGTATAAATTAAAAAATTTAAACTTACAAATAGTTTTGATATATTAAACATAATTAAAATAAATTCTAAAATTAATTTGATTTTGTTTTCTTGATAAGTAAAAAATGATAGCATTGTGTGAACATGTGAAAAAAAAGAAAAAAGATGACGAGGGTAGAAAAGATAAAAAATAAATATAATGAGGATAAAGTATATATATATATATATATATATATATATATATATATATATATATATTTTAATTATTTTTTTCCAGAAAAGTTGATTTAGGTATTGAAATGGAATGAATACAATTTAAAAGTATTCTCTTTTGTTTTTGTTACAAATCTGGACTTTTTCTTCCTGCACCCCATACAATTTGTAATTTTCAAACTATCATTAGTTAAAAATATAATTTTGAATTAGATATTGTAGAAAATATGTTCTGAAATTTTTTATCTGAAATAAAAAAAAATTAAATTAAATAGTTTTGAAAAATATTTCAAATCTAAAAGTATTTTTGAAATATGTAAAAAATATATTTCGTATTATATATTCTGAAAATATCTTTCTAAATATTTAATCTGAAAAATATTAAAAAAAAAAAAATCTATCGGTGAATCCGGAACTTTGATGTGATTTTACTTTCTTCTTCTTCCCCCAACTTACCCTATGCTTGTTTTCGTGGATATGGACACCTAAATGCATGCACTATATCTACATAACAGGTGTCCATAAATGTTGAGATACATGAATCCATGCTATCTGTTGGATGCGACATCATAAATTACAAGAGACAGGTGCCCAAATATGTGCTTGGAAAGGGGAAGAAAAACCTTGTGCGGTGTAGGACTATGGTAGTGAGTTGCTGGAAAACATGGTGAGAGAAAAGGAGAATAAAGTGTTGATATATAAAAGAACAAATATTTGAGGGTGATTATGGTATTTGCTTTCTAAAATTTGAGAATAAGTAAAAAAGGAAAATGTAGAATTATGCAATTTTTCTATTTTTTTCTAATTAATGATAAAATACTATTATATTTTCATCCTCACATGTATATTTCTTTTTATCAATATAAAATATAAAAATATTTATTTTAAAATTATCTTTACAATAATAATTAATATTCTAAATTTTTTAACTTTTTATTAAAAAAATCAATATATAAATATTTTTATTAAAATATTTTTTTTAATTTATTCATTTTAATATAATTTTATATTATTTTTAACATCAATAACAATTTAATAATCTTGTTTTTTTAATTAAACTTATTTTTTATTTATCACATCACATACAAATTTTTACACATTTCATTCCTAAATTTACTCTTTTCCCTTCCCTTTCTAAATCTCTTCAAAATAGTAACACAAATTTTACCCTCTTAATCAATAAAAACTCCCTCTTCCCAAATTAATTCTCAGAAGAGGGATGCAAGGAGTGTTGGTGGGAAAAAGATAGTGGAAAAGGGAATACAAGGGATGCAGAGTTGGGCACAAGATAAATAGGGTAGGAAAAATTAGGATTAACTTTACTATATTGATTCAAGGGTAAAACGGGTGTTTCAAAAATTAAAGGTGCAGGAAAACAAAAAGAGGGTGCAGGAAATAGCATCCCTAACCTACATGGACCGGTCCAAATAACAAAACAAACGGTTATTTATATAAATTCTGGCGTAAAGCCGGCGCTATCGCACTGTATGCATTTTTTAAATAAATTATTACACTGTATATATTTTTTAAATATGTATGATATTATATTAGTAGATAATAATATTATAATGTTATTAAGTTAATATATAAATTAAAATTATATTTATTAAAAATAAAGTGAAATATATCAGAACAGATGAAAAAATAACCATTGATAAATAAAGAAAAAAAAACAAAGATGGTCGATTTTATAAAAGCTTGTAAAAGTAACGGTCAATTTTTAAAATTTTAATAAATTATTATATTTAAAGGGTAAAATTGACATTTTGAAATGTGTACACAAAAAGGGGAATCCCCTTTATATATTGTTATAAATATATTCCTTTTGTATATTTTTACAAAATCATTCTTCTTCTTTTTTTCAATAAATGTAGTTTCAAATTATTCAAATTTCAACCTATTTCAGAAGTTTTCCTTATAAAGAATTTAAATTTTACCATTCTGAAAATTAATTTAAAAGAAAAAAGAGAAAATGTGTCACAAATTATTTTAAAGAAAAAATCTTTTAAACATTTTAGTATAGATCCACAATATTTATATTCCCAAAGTTCTTTTTACTAAATATTATTATTGAAAGATAATCCAACTCGAAATTATACTAGAGTAGAATTAACTAATAATCTTGATACAAAATTCAATTTTGAAAGTTTGGTAGGTTAATTTTATCTCACTTGCGTTGTATTTTTTAGGTTTTAACCGTAAAGACCTGGAATTTGTGTATGGATTATAAATATGGAGAGTTGTAGATGCTACCATAGTTGCACAATTTGTAAGATTTCGAAATCAATGCATGTATATTTATAATTGAGTTATACATAAGTTTTTATATGGATTATGATAGTATTTTTTTATGATTGATGTGTTTAATTAGGTATGATTGACAATTGTATTTTTTTAAATAATTAAATATTTTGTATATTAGTTTACCTTTTTTTTTGTGTCTTATTATCTTGTGTTTATTTTTTATTTATAATGATCGTTTGATTGATGTGAACAAATGAATTGAATTAGACCGATTCAGGGAGAGATGACGCTTTAGGACTCTTATCTTTAATAACATTCCTTTTAATCCTTTATGTTTAGTAAAATTTCCCTTCGACATAAAAATAACAATGTCATAATTTTGCAACAGCATTATTATTATTATTATTATAATAATAATAATAATAATAATAATAATAAAATTTACCATATTGATAATTTTAATTGCTACTGAAATGTTTAAAATATATAAAAATTAAAGGAAAGAGGAGCACAATGTTTACGAGAGAAAACAAAAAGTCCCTCTGATTAATCAAGTTGTTAAATAAATAGAGAAATTTTGTTATTACATTTTTATTTAACCAAGATAACCAGAAAAAAAAATGATCTGGTTGAACTAAAGCAAACAATTTTAATGATGTACGTTTAATGAAATTCAATTTGTTGTTTTTCTTATGCTTTAAGTCTAAGATTTAGGTAATTTGTGGTTTAATTTTAGTAGACTTTTTCATCGAGTAGTATATTTAAAATTTATTTTTATTTTGATTAGGGGTGATTATGGATTGAATTTTTAATGATTTAATCTACACTAATTTCATATACAAATAATTGGATCATATTTTTGATCAAAATTCCATTTTTTAGCAAAACTAGTTTATATTTTTTTTTTAAATTCAGATCCAAATATTTGGATCAATTTCAAAATTCAGAATTCATTTTTTATAAAAAAAATTTAAATTGAATATTAAAAAACATGTGTCATTAGGGCTGATATCATCGAATTTGGCAGAATTTTGGTCGGGACCAACTCAGCCGAATTTACGCACGAAACTAACTCAATTGATTTTCAATTGTAGCCGACTCGACCAAATTTTAATTGGGGCCAACTCGGTTGAATTCAGATGAATTTTGGCTAGGATCGACTCGGCCAAATTTGAACAAATTTCAATCAGGACGGACTCGGCCAAATATGTTCAAATTTCGGTCAAGCCCGACATGGTACAATTTGGCTACATATGACCGAATTTCGGTCAGGGAAGACGTGGCCGAATACGGCCAAATTTGGGTCAGAGTAAACTAGGAAAAAATTTTGTTAAGATCAACTCGACTGGATTTGGCCGAATTTCGGTTAGGACCGACTTAGCCTAATATGGCCAAATTTCAGTCAGAGTCGACTCTGCCAAATATGGCAAAATTTGGGTCAAGGCCTACTCGGCCAAATTTCAGTTGGGGTTGACTCAACTGAATTTGTCGATCGAGGCCAACTTGACTAAATATGGCCAAATTTCGTCTGAGACTGAATCGACGAATATTGATAAATTTAGGTCAGGGGCCGACTCGACTAAATTTCGACTAGGGCTAACTCGACTGAATTTCAATCAGGGCCGACGCGGCTAAATACGACCAAATTTTGGTTGTGTCTAAATCGGCTGAATACGACCAAATTTCGTTTTATGCCGAATACAACCAAATTTTATCCAGAGTCGACTCGACCGAATATGGCAAAATTTGGGTCAAGGCCAACTCAGTCAAATTTTGATTGGGGCTGAGTCGACTAAATTTGGTTGAATTTCAGCTGGGGTCAGCCTTGCTAAATACTACCAACTTTTGGCCCTGATCGGCTCGGTTGAAACGCCTAAATTTCTTTTTGAGGTCGACATTGCCGAATACTACCAAATTTGTGCCAAGACCGACTCTGCCAAATTTACGTTAGGGTTGACTCGACCAAATTTCGGCCAGAGCCAACTATGTTGAATACGACCAAATTTTGGTAACGGCTGACTCGGTCGCATAGGCCAAATTTCGTTTGGTGCCGACTCAATCCAATGTGGTCAAATTTGGGTCGAGATTGATTCAGTTGAATACGGTCAAATTTGATCCAAGACTGACTGGGTCAAATTTTTATCGGAACCGACACAACTTAATTCGACCAAATACGACCAAATTTGGGTCGTGCCGACTCTGCTAAATATGAGTCATCCCGACCTTCATCCTAATCTAACTAAAAATGTAGATTGAAAATTTAAATTAAATTTTTGAATTATCCATATTTGAAAATCTAAATTTAAATAATAGATACACAATCTACAAAAATATATAAAATGTATATCATATTAATATCCATATCCAATAAAATAAATTTTAAATAAATTTAATTTTTAATAAAATAGATCTTAAATAGATCATATCAAAACATAAATGAATCATATAAAAAAAATTATATTTTTTGTTCATCCTTAATTATTATATCTGGTTTATATCTAATTGTTTTGTTTAAGTCCATATTCGTTATGTAGGCAGAAAGTAAAACAAAAGAAACATTTAAAAAAATATATGAAATAGTCTTCGATTATAGACAAACAGGAGCATATAGTGAACCAATGCCTATTGCTTTATATATACTTTTATAATCTTTTTTAATTGTTTTAGGCTTCTGTTAGTACGACAATCAATACTTAGTTTGAAAGTATAAGTTTCGGTAAGGAACCGAAGTAAAAAACTTTTCACTTTTTACTTTGTCTATATATGTTTCAGTTGAAAAATTGGTAGAAGAATTTAAGTTAAGTTTGGAACAAATTTGATGTGAAAACTCTTCGTTACATTAGTGTTAATCTATCAACTACGAAATTATAATGCAATTAACAATTGAGAATATATGTGTTCACACTTTTTCAAAATCTTAAAAATTAATTTAAGTCAGTATTAAATATTATAATTTAAAAGTCATAAAAAATATGATGGAAAAGACTCTGAAAATATAAAAATTAAATGGAATGGTTGGAGGAGAGTCAGATATTGTGTGACTTATATACATAGAAAAAAATATATATTTAAGAATAATTTTAAAATAATCTTTACATAAAACGGGAAATCTAATATTCATTGTTATAGTTATAAATATTGTAATTAAAATGCTATATGATTACATTTATAATTTTGTATGCCTTACAAAATTTAATATCTTTCTTGTAAATATACTGTTTGTATAATATGTGATCGTATAACGAAAAAAGGATAACAAAAAAAGTATTTTACATAAATCTTAATACTATATATGTTTGAATTTTAGCCCCAAATATCATAAATTTTAAGGCCCGTATGAAAGAGTGCGCGAGGAGACAGGTGGCGAAGACAACGAAAGGAAGAGAGAAAAAAAAAATCTCAAAGAGAAATTGAGGTGGAGGTTTGCTATATTCACCAAATTTTAAAAATTTAAAAAGATTAAAATAAGTATTTTAAAATATATGACCACAAAAAATATAAAAACCAACACTATATTTTTTCATATTTTAGTTTAATTATTTTTCTTCAATTTTACTAGCTAAAAAGAAGTTAGTTCTTTATCTTTAATTTTTTTACATTTTAAATATCGATTAAAATTTTCTTTTAATCTTTCCTTGCACTAAAGAGATACTTTATTAATATATTTTTTCTTTGACAGTGGAGATGATAATAAACATATCATGGATAAGAGGATGAGGATTCTGGCATAGCATAAATGAATTGAGTGAGAAACACTTTAAATGCATTCACCTATTCGATTAATGCATTAAATTTGAGTTTGTACGAGTACTTTTTTTATTTCATGGTTCAAAAGTAGTGGCTAGAGTGTATGTGTAGAATGGCGATACTAAAGATCGTTATCCAAAACAAGATTGAATCCAAAGTGATAAGAAATTCGGGTATGTTGAGATATATGTGTAACTACCTTTCCATTTTGTTTCTTATCTTCTTCCTTTTCTCATCAATGACTCTGACAAACTCTCATGCTAGAATAATTTCTTTGTCCCGTTTAGATTTGCTTCGCAACGCTAATGATTATTCCCTGCTAACTAAAATGAGAGTTAATTTTTATTAGTACGTCCATCTTATTTAAGAAAATAAATATTCTAAAATGTAATCAAACATTGGCTCATCTTTTTTAGTTAACAAGATAAAAGAATTAGAAAGGGAAAGTAGATTTAAATAATACATTTTTTTTAGGAATTACAGGTTAAACCAATTAAATCTTATAAAATTATATCATAAGATTTGTATTTATATATATATATATATATATATATATATATATATATATATATATATATTATAAATTGATTTTATCTATAATTAATGTGAGACTTTCAACATATTTTTCTTTTTACATTGAAACATATAAGTTCTTAAGCGTATGAGACTAGATATTAGTAGATAATCTGATAAAAGCTATTAATAGGTGAAACAATAAATTTTGTAAACAATCATCTTTGTTAGATGACTTTGATACTATGTTAAAAAGTAGACTTTAAATATAATCCAATTTTACAAAATTGACTTGTAAGGTGAGGTTTACACCGTTTATATAACTTCCAATAATTTTCTCATGTACCAGCAACACTAAATTTTGGAAAACAACATATAATAAAGTAAATATTTGTTTTTTTTTTAATATTAAAGATGATATATGTTTTTTTCTTTTTATCTTTTAAACACACTTTTTATTATCAATTTTTGGTATTGGTGAAAGATTTAAGATAAATAATAGAAGTGAAAATCCTCTTCTTGCAAACATATTTTTACATGATAATTTTTTTCTAGAGTGATTAGATGATAGTTACAACCTTATCCTACTTACAATTGAAAATAATTTAAAAGGAAAAAAAAGGAAGACTACATTTTATTTCAATAGAAGTACCTAAAGCAATATATGATACGATATGAATTGTATGATGCTTTCATTGACAAATTCATTGAAATGTTGAATGTTTTATAGTATGTGTAAGTACAAACTTATCAGATAAAGATTTATCTCACATTATTTTTGCATTTGAGGATATCAAATGAAACAACTACATCCAACAAAAGTGTTTAATACGTCAATTGAAAAAAAAAAGTGTAAATATAAAATATAATATAATATTAAGCATGAATATTATTTCTCGTTAATAGGTATTTTGTTTTCTTGAGCATAATATTGTACCTCGGTAACTTTTCTTTTTATCATCTTTACTAATGTGACATGTATCTATTCAACTTTGATCCAGAATTATGTAACAAGTTTCCTATTATTCTCACTTTTGTAATTCAAGATAAGGCTCTACTCATTCAAGAAAACATTTTTCATAATTCACTAACACATGCACGAAGAAACCTACTATCATAAATTTGGTAAAATTTTGATACCATTTTACATTGATCTTTGAAATACATGAATGAAAGTAATCATGATCATAGTCAAGGATGCATCCGAAAAATAATACAAAATTATTCAACCTGAAATTTTATCAAATTTTTGTATACTTACAATATACACATACTAATAAATTATGAAAAATAATGTTTTCAAGTCCAAACAGATAATTCAAGAGATTTAATATAAATGATTAATGTTTAATCATTTGAACTAAACCTCAAATAGAAATTACAAAGGGACAGGATGTGAACATGTTTTATTATCTCATACTCATCCTCAAAGTAAGAATCTATTCCCATCCCGATCTCATTCCCAACAAATATAAGTTTTTTGTATCATTCACATCCCCATCGAGTAACTGGTATATTTGTAAATGTGACCATATGTTAGGTTTTTTAGAGGGGGTTTCACTGGGGAGAACAAACACCATGAGACCTGAGCCCAACGACACAAGGCATTGATACCACTCTCAACCCAAAACATTAAGGCAATGAATTTATGGGTCTTTATTCTTATATAGTGCTCTACTTTCTCATTTATAGTCAATGTGAAACTTAGACTCACACTTAGATTCGTAACATCATATATGCTCTCTCTTTGTGTTTCAATATTAATTACTTATTTTTTGATAACAAGTAAAAATCACATCAAAGAAACATAATATTATCAAATATTTAATATAAAAAAGACACATTCTCATATCATTAGTGTCAAATATTTAGAAATAAATAATGATATAAATTTTAAATTAGAATACCAAATAAAATTGGATAAAAGTGAAAGAATTATATAAAATATTTCACAATTACACATAAATAAAATTTCAAGACTACCAAAATTTCTATAAAGTTTGCAAATATTAATGAAATAAAATTGATAAAGTAAAAATCATATTTTAGAAAATTATAAAAGGAAAATAAATATTGGAGTTTAAAAATATTTAAAATGCATCTTTAAACTCTTTTCTTATACACCGATAAAAATATATCGAACGAAATCACACAGAGAAAACATATTAAAATAATAATAATTGAAATTTAGACATAAATATTTTATTTTTTGAACTTCAATGTATGTTTGATGGTGTAAACAAGATTTATGAAAATATTAAATTATTATCTATAACAATATATAAAAGGGATTCCCCATTTTGTGTCCACATTTCAAAATACCCATTTTACCCTTTAAATATAATAATTTATTAAATTTTTAAAAATTGATCGTTATTTTTACAAGATTTTTATAAAATCGGATGTCTCTTCTTCTTCTCTTTGTCTTTATTTATTAATGGTTATTCTTTCATCTGTTATCATATATTTCACTTCATTTCTAATAAATATAATTTTAATTTATATATTAACTTAATAACATTACAGTATTATCACCCACTAATATAATAACACGCATATTTAAAAAATGTATACACACAGGCGCGATAACACTTGTGTTTACGTAGTATTATAGTAAATGTAATATCTTTATGCAATTGCGATGGTAAAATTATGCTTGTGAGAATAAAATAAAATAAAAATAATTACATAAAAGTTATTAAAATATACATAATAAAAATAAACAACATATACAAATAAAAAAATAAATAAAAATGATCAAACGATCATAATCGAATAAAATCGAACACAGGAACAAAATATATATCTAAAAATGTGATAAGATAAAAAATACTTTTTGATAATGTTTTTTAGATATTAAAATAGTTTAACCGTTCACAGATAATGAAAGATTTTATAACAAAACAAAATTTTTTCAAATAAAACAAAAATTAAGGATAAAGAATAATAAAAAATAATAATTTTTATAGTACCTACTAGATGAAGAACTTAGTCAATTGAACACTTGAAATTATACCCAAACTTTTTTATGTGAAAAAAAAAATATACAGAAAAATATTTTAAAGGAGTAAGAATAATCAAGTGTAAGACGTAATATCTATTTTATTCACATAAATTAATAATACCCCATTTCAATATAACACACAAAAAAAAGTGTTATTAAGTTTGCGATAAAAAGTGTTATCAAATTTGTGATAAATGTGTTATCAAGTGTTATCCGTATCATTTTCTTTATTCCTAACTTCTAAATTTATATTTTAAAAACCTAATAAATATTACTATAGATTAATAAATAAATTTTTAAAGTTAATTAGTTCCTATACTTTTTTTATTCTTAACTTCTAAAAGTTAAAATTTAAAAATCTAATAAATATTAATATATACCAATAAATTAATTTTTCACTATTTTTTTTATCAATTTTTAACGTCTAATAAACTTAAATGTATATTAATAAATTAATTGTAAGATTATCGATCATCAAAATTTTAAATTAATACGTATAAATTTGTCAAACATACAACACATATTCAACAAAACCAAGTGGGACATTGATATATGGTTATGATTAAGTTTCCACAAACAGAAAAAGAGTTGTGACCACAATAAAAATTAAAGATTTAGAAAAGTAACTTCAATGTAACAACTAGACAAAAAGTTGCTCTACGAGACACTCATCATAGCAGATTAAAACAAAACCCTTGTTTTGGTCAGCAATGCAACCCCACCCAGCACCACTTCATCGTCAGAGAAGACAACCTACGTCAGAACAACTCTAACAATAATTTCTCTGTTTCCTTGCTTACGAAAAAAAAACCACAATCTATTTAGGATAGAAAAAAAAACAAAAAACTAATAAAATCTTGAATAAAAAATTGTTTTTCTTCTTTTAATTTTTTTCTCAAATACTAAAATACTAGAAAAGAAAAAAAAAGTAATTTTAATATTTTTATAAAATAATAATAATTTTATAAAATAAAAGATAAATAACAAAATGAATTCTCCAATAACATTAAAGATGTATATTAATTTTCTAAACCTATCATTTCTATGCATGCATTAATTTGGTGTTATCTAAAATTATATATAATAAAGGTGCACTGCTCCAAGCTAATTTATATTGTTTTTGTTTCTATACAGATATTGTTTATGCAGATGAACTATAAATAAAATTACAAAAAGCAAATTAAAAAAAATCGAATCTTAAATTAATTTATGTTAATGGAAAACGATATTTTGTTAAAGTTTTATTTGACAAACTTTGACAAAATCTATGTTACTCTTACATAGTTTTTTGTTTTTTGTCATTTCGATGTTATGTGCGTGAAAGGGAAGTTCCTTCGTAGTTTCCTTAGTTTGCAGATGAAAAGCTCTGCCTAAATGTTCCTTTCTCTTCTCAGTTTCTTGAACGAAACCCTAAATGTTCCCAGTTCACATTGTTCCATTTGGTTCTCATCTAGAGATTACTTATCAAAAGCTCCTAGTTTAGAAATCAAAAGGTCTGCTTCTTCTTTTTCCTTTTTCTTTTCATTTTCTTGTGCGATAGAGACAAAGTTTCTAGTTGTCATTGTTCCTATTTACCACATATTTATTAAATAGTTAGAGTTTAATGGGTGGTTTTGTGGATGACAAATACATGGAGGACGGTGGACTCTGGTTTACTGGGCCACTTCGTTAGGTTTATAAAGAGGGGGTTTCACTAGGGAGATTAAACACCAATGAGACTTGAGTCAAACCATAGAAGGCACTAACACCACTCTCAACCCAAAACCTTAAGGTGATGGGTTTATGGGCCTTGATCCTTATATGGTGTTCTACTTTTTCATTTCTGGTCAATGTGGGACTTAGACTCACACTTGGATTCCTAACAATCTCCCCCTCAAGGGTGAGTCCCTTCAACCACATTGGTATACTCCACCTCCAACGGAAGCATTTCCAACCACGAGTACTCCTTTTCTGCCCTTTTCTGTACCACCGTTCTTTTCTTTAATAGGACACGCTTACCTGACCCACACTCTTAGGAAAACTTTCGATACTAGGACCATACTACACTCGTCTGAGCTGGTTTTAACCACCGGCTCTGATACCACTTGTTAGGTTTATAAGGAAGGGGTTTCACTAGGGAGAACAAACACTAATGAGACCTGAACTCAACCATATAAGGCACTGACACCACTCTTAACCCAAAACCTTAAGGCGATGGGTTTATTTGCCTTCATCCTTATATGGTGCTCTATTTCTCATTTCTGATCAATGTGGGACTTAGACTCATACTTAGATTCCTAATAGACTTTTCGTTCTTCCATCGATGGATACTTTTTATATTGGAGGTAGTTTCATTCTTTCACCATCTTTGTTTTGGAGTGATATTTTTCCTTTTTTGTTTAGGGTTAATTGGAATCCCCTGTTTTTTTTTTTTTTTACGAATTCCTTGTTGTGGTGTGGTTTGTGTTGATGAATGTATCATTGGATGAGGATATTATTGGTAGGGTTTATGAGCTTGTTAAGGAATGTTCACTTATTAGCACTGTTAGTGGGTTTTGGATGAGGAAATGTATACAGACTTTGTGGACAAATGTAGATGTTTAATTGAATTTGTAGCAAGTCATGTATTATATTTATGAAAAAAGTTGCACTGCGTTTGTCACATAAGTAGTCTATGTTTGGTATTTAATACTTTGCCACTATTTTAGTAGTTGTTGCAACCCCAAGTTTGATTTGTTTTATGGATTTTTTGTTGTTGTCATATATGCTATATTGTTCTATTCTATTGGTTTGGGTCCTATTGTTGTATAAGTGCCATTACTTCAATTGTTCATTGGCTTCTTCCATTGACTAGTGTGAAACCACAACACCAACATACATAGCACAAGCCTTTGCACCAATGAAGCGAACAAAATATCAGTGCAAAGCATTCAATTTTCTATTCCAAAATGAAACATTGAATCACAAAATTTCAAGCGCAAAAAATAAAAAACTAATCTCCTTCGATGGGTTCCAATTCCAAAGCTCTTAAATCGCATTGACGCCCAAAACAAACCCCAACGAAAAATCAATCCCTAGCGACACAACCAAAGAAAATCAGGAATGAAGGCAGAAGAGTCCCAAACAAAAAATTTAGGCATGGAAGTTATTGAAGAGAGAAAATAGAGCCAACCTCAGGGAAGAGATCAAAGTCGCCAACAACAATCCTCCAAGTGTGTTTGTCTACCTCATGGGAGACAACCAATGAAAATGATAGATAAAGGCGCGACCCTGTGAGACGAAAGATAGAACCGTTGTGGGGATAAAGGCGGTGAAAGAGAGAACCGTTTCATGGACTTTCGGGACGAAATGAAAAAGAAGAGCAAAGCGCGAAACTTCAAAATGAAAATGAAATTAAGGTACAAGAACTTTCTCTTCTATTTCTACCGTGGATTATTTAAAAATTTAAGGTTAAATACCTGTTTGGTCCTAATTTTTGTCAAGTTTTATTAAATAAGTCATAATTTTGGTTTTGTGTTCAAATAGATCCAAATTTTCGTCAATCTTATTCAATTGGGTCCTTTTTTGCTAACACCGTTTAAATCATTAACGACCATGAACAGTGACCGCCATGTGTCACTTCGTGATTTTTTTAATTTTTTTAAATTTTTTAAATGTCCACGTGTCAACCCAATAGCGTACTACATGTCAAAGTCAATGTTCTATATTCAATTTGGTCCCTATATTTGTTATTTTTGTTCAATTTAGTCCCAATTTTGTTTAAAATTGACCAATTTTGTTTAAAATTGACCAATTTTGTCTCTATCGAAGATGTGGCCAAATTTAATTTTTATATCAAAGTTATAATGATGTGAATTTTAATATATTATATAAAAATATTTAATAAAAAATGTGAATTTTAATATAAAAATTAAATTTGGTTTCAATTTTGGGAAGAGACCAAATTGATTTATGTTAACAAAAATTAGGACTAAATTTAACAAAAATAAAAAATATAGGGACCAAATTGAATATAGAACATTGACTTTGACACGTGACACGCTGCTAGGTTGACACGTGGACATTTAAAAAATTTTTAAAAAAATTTAAAAAAAAATTTAAAAAAAATTTAAAAAAAAATTTAAAAAAAATTTTAAAAATTTTAAAAATTTTAAAAAATTTTAAAAAAATGTAAAAAAAGAAAAACACGAAGTGACACGTGACCGTCACTATTCATGGTCGTTAATGATGTAAATGGTGTTAACAAAAAAGG
>Ga0214543_1002591_pt1 | contig 35545 bp, 19 predicted proteins | sample CNSS2metaG_FD_160094 | JGI IMG/M metagenome (GOLD analysis project Ga0214543, IMG submission 160094) | Root nodule microbial communities from cowpea collected in UCLA plant growth center, Los Angeles, California, USA - CNSS2 | ecosystem: Host-associated > Plants > Roots > Nodule | place: USA... | reverse complement strand
TATATATATATATATATATATATATATATATATATATATATATATACACACACACACACACACTTTCTATTTTTTATTTCGTCTAATTGTTTGGTTTGTCATGAAATTCATTCGCATCTCTAATATATTTTTCATTTTATCATAATATTTATGCAATTGTGTTCAAATGGTGTATGCCAACTAAAGATTTTTTATGTCTCACATTTGAATATTTTTATTCTTTTTAATGTTTTTATTTATTGTATATTTTTCTTTCACATGAGAATCTTTAACACTCTCAATTTAAGTGTTTAATAACATAAACCTTTCATTTACTAGGTAATACAAAGTTAATATAAAAAATTATCTTCTTTAATTTATTATTATTATTATTATTATTATTATTATTTATTTCATTTGAAGAACTAATTTGTTTCGCTAAAATAATTTTCGTTATTTCTCAACCATTGATTATGTTGATATTTGAAAAGTTTTTTCAGATCTCTAAGGTATTTTTTATCTTATCATATCCTTAATTATACATTTGTTTTCTTTTGTGCGATTTCACTCAATAGTCTCTTAAATTATTTCTAAGACACACATTTGATAATTTTTTAATATTTTTATTTGTTATTTATTTTTATCATGTAGAATACTATTTTGATATATTTTATATAATTATTTTTTATTTTCTAACTCATTATCATATTGTAATTTTTTAACTATAATTATATAAATAAATTTGATTTACTATAATATAAAAATTTAATGTAATTGCTAATAATTTTTTTTATCACCATATAGTTCAAAAGATACAAGATCTTTGTTAAAAATTTTGTTCTTTGCATGATTTTGATCAAGTGATGTATTATTTATTGGTGTATAAAAAAGAGATTCATTAGAATTTAAAAAATTTAAGTAGGTTTCATCTACTAAGTTTCGTTAATGTTTGCAAATTTAATAAATGTTTTGGTTCTCATGAAATTTTATTTGGTATTCTAATTTGAAATGATTATAAATTCTTTCTAAATATTTGATATCGAAGAAACAACCTCCTTGTAATATTGAATATTTGATAATATTATATTTTCTTTACAGTAATTTTTTATTATTTTATAAAAATTAATGGTTAAATTACTCTTTTAGTCAAAAGATATTATAGAGATTTTATGTTTGTTTAAAAGCATGAAAGGACATCTTTGTATCATGTAGGTCTATAATAGGATTAGATGGATGTTTTTTAAAGGGGAAGTTTGGTGGTGAGTTGTTGACAGTTGTGGCAAGAAATGCCAATGATCAAATGTTGCTTATAGCATACTCAGTTGTGGAGGTTCAAAATAAGGACATGTGGTATTGGTTCTTAGACCTTTTAATTGATGATCTTGGTAGGGTTGAATGTTGTGCCTCATGCACCTTTTTATCAGACTAGCAAAAGGTAAACATTTTAATTTCAATTATATGAAATGTATGTAATTCAGTTAACTTTTGGAAACATTTAATATTCTTCTTTTGTTAGGGTTTGTTGTCAGCTTTGAATGAACTCATTCCAAGATTTAATTAAAGGTTTTGTATGTGTCGATTGTATGAGAATTTCAGGAAGAAATTTCAAAGGAAGATTCTAAAACGTTTAATGTGGAGGGTTGCTTAGTGCACACATCCATAAGCATGGGAAAAATTATGTTAGAGATCAAAGAAGTGAACAAGGATGCATTCAAACATTTAATTGTTATTCCTCCAAGGCAAGTATTTGAGTGTTACTTAAGTTTCTGTATACTTTCATTTATTATATCAATAATTTGATATGTGCTGCAAATTGATAAAAGGTATTGGTCAAGATCAAGGTTCAATACCAGTGTGAAATGTGACACACTAGTTAACATGTTAGAGGCCTTCAACAACATGCTTATGGATGCAAGGAGTGAGCCAATAGTAACCACGCTTGAAGACATAAGGCTATACATGATGAATAGATGGGCAAGTAATAGGTTGAAGATACATTCCTTTGAAGGTTCAATATGCCCTAAGATTCGCGACAAACTAAATAAGGAGATGTAGTTAACAAAATATTGGGTTCCCAGGTACTGCTGACTCTTGATTGTATTGTTTATATATTGAATCTTTGTTTTGTTCCCTTTTTATGAATATAATTGGTCAGTAGAGAAGATTTTTGAGGTCAAACATGTATCCATTATTGGTGAGAAGTTTGTGGTTAGTGTGGACAACATGGAATGCAACTGTAGGAAATGGAGTATTACTGGCATTCCATGCTGTCACTCTCTGTCCACAATGAACTTCTTAAATCTGAGTGCAGAACGATATATATCTTACTGATTTACCAAGTCCTTATATAAAGAAATATATTGCTCAATAGTATATCTTATGAACGACCTTGATGTGGGAGATTACTCTCTTCCCTGATGTGATGCCTCTACTAAAGTGTATATTTCCTAGAAGGCCTAAAAAGTAAAGAAGACTAAAAGCATATGAGTTAAAGAAAGATGACACCCAGACTTGAAGATGGGGGTAAGGAAGAAATGTGCCAAATGTAAACAACTTGGACACAATAGAACCACTTGCCCACATGCTCCACAATCTCCATTACCATAAGCTAATACAACTCCACAAGGTGAAAATGTGCCACCAAGTTCTAATCAAGGGGACAATGTGCCACATGAACAATTTGTGCCTCGAACCCAACCACCAAGTTTTGATCAAGGGCAAAATCTGCCACATGAACAATTTGTGTCTTTAACCCAACCATCAAGTTGTGATGTAGGTGAAAACTTGCCACCAAGCGTCATTTGTACACAAGCTTCAATTTCAATTAAACCAATTACTATCCAAGAGTCTCATCCACCAGTTCCAACACATCCCCTGCAATAGCAATTCCACCATAACATCCCCCATCATGTGGCAAACCCAACATTAGGCAAAAACTTCAACATAGGAAGGGACGTTTTTGGAAACCGTGAAAATTATTATGTATTTTGTATTTTGTTAATGGACAATAGTGACTTCATGGAGTATTTTGGGTTTGGTTGCAAAGTCTGATGTATTTTGTTTATGAACATCTGCACTTCGTCTAGTATTTTGGAGAAACACTTCATGTAGTATTTTGGAGAAAAAACTTGATGTTGTATTTTGGAGTTCAAACTTTTTATAAATCTATAGTAGTTGGTTGTGGTTGATATAAATATATATATAATTTATGTTATTTTCTTGTTAAATTATGTTACTTGGCTGTGGTTGATATGGAAGGTGACCTTGTGATGAGAAGAGATAACAAGACATTTCATGGCAATTTACGTAAAAAAAATTGACCTACTTCTACTTTTTTAGTTAGACTTTTTTAGTTAGACTTTTTTAGTGTGTCATATTGGGAGCTGATATGCCTTAGCAACTTTACTTTTTTTGGTAATTCAACTCTTGCATAGAAATTTTACTTTTTTGGACAATTCAACTCTTGCATAGACTTTTTTATTGTCGCGTCTTTTTGACTTTGTGTCAACAATCCTATATGCCAAATACAGATGAAGGAAGTGGTTTATATACACATACCAAATACACATAAGACAATAATTTTGTAACTTTATATATCATATGAAAATCAAATACAACGTTTGTGCACAACATACTAGATACAACCCTTCACAACAATTTATGGACTTTTGATCAACACTGAAACTAAGATTACATTAACTACAACAACAACACAAACAATTCCTATTAACCGCTTCACGCATTTCTCATACAACTTATTACTTTTCTCTAAACTAAAAATCTTCCTCCTTTGTCTGAAGATAACACCATCTCTGTCGTCAATATCATCTTCACCACACCACTTGAAATAATTACACCCAACACATTCTTCATTTCCTCTTGTTGATCAAATCAAGAACAAACAAACAAACAATATTTACAGTCAATAATTACAAAAAATCAGAAACAACATTCACGGTTCTAACCTTAAAATTTGGGCAACCCCAAAATTTATTCCCAATATTCATAGTTGTTCTGGCAATTCTCATAACAACAACCTCTCCACACTAACAAATGGGAGTCACACCCAACCCCTTCCACACACCACTAGGAGAGGACACACCACGATTTTGGTTGCCCGAACATGTGCAAGACTTACACGAGTTAACTTGGGACATGCCTCTCAACACCACAAACTGGGGACAATATGGTTACAAGAATTCACAACAACAACGAAAGACAGGGGGAGAATGAATTTAGGAACCTAGCCAACAATTAGGGTTTCATGATTCCCTTCTATAGAAAAGACCCCTTTTCTACTTATGTCACGTCAATTGCTCCTTCTTCTTAAAAACCTTGACACGTATCAGTTGAATTTTGCCACCTCAATACTGTTTGGATGACGTTTGTTTAAATTAAATGGAGAGAACTAAATTGAGTCACTTTAGAAAACATGAGGACCAAATTGAGACAATGAATAATTGAAGGACCAGTTTGAAACTACTTAACATATAAGAGGACTAAAAGAGTAATTTAACCAAAATTAATTAATTAATATTGAAACAGTAAGAAAATGGGTAGGACTATGGGTATAAATATATACCCGTTATCGATGGGTTGAGGATGGGACAAAAGTTTGATACCTGTTAGGTTTCGGTATGAGGATATAGTTGAATTTTTTTGTGGGGATGAGTATGTGATAGTGAAACCCGTCCCTAACCCGCCCTGTTGTCATCCCTACTTGCAATACAAATTCTTGATGTAAAAAGATATAAAAAAACTTGAAATAGATGAGGAACTAAAAACTAAAAGGTGACAGTTTGAGCTTGAGCTCAAGATCGGTAAATCTCCTCCTCTTTCTATTGATGAGATTTAGTGGGAATAAAGACATAAGCGGGATGGCAATGGGGCGGGGCAGGGACGAGTTTCACTATCCCATACCTATCCCCGTAGAAAAAATTCATCCCATCCCCATACCCAAACCCAATAGGTATCAAACTTTTGTCTCATCCCCATCCCCACCGGGTAACGGGTATAATGTCATACCCATACCCGTACCCGTTTTCTTACTACTTCAATATTAATTTTAATTCATTTTTATAAAATAATAAAAAATTACGGTAAAAAAAACATAATATTATCAAATATTCAATATTAGGAGGATGGTTGCTTCTTCGATGTCAAATACTTTGAAATAAATTATAATTATTTACATTTTAGATTATAATACCAAATAAAATTGGTAACCAATCTTGTGTTGCCCCAACATGTGCTAACCCACAATTTCAAGAGGAGCCTTTAAGTGAAAATTCTCACAATGAAGTTGATAGGAGACCTATTATATCTGTGCAATAAATTACTAATCTGTAAGTTAAACTAAACTTAATTATCAATTGTTTCACTTTTTATTACTAAATCATAATTTATATAAACTAAGTATCTGAAATTATAGGAGGAGGTTTGTTCCAGATTCAGTGACTCGAGATATTATATCTGAGTTGCTCATGAGGATGCCTAATCCAGCACCAAATTGGAAAAAATATTCTGCTGATATGAAAGAAATTTTGTTCAATGAGTTTATGGTTAGTAATCATTTAGTTAATGTAATGAAATATTTTTGTATCAATTATTGTATCATAAAGTAATTTAATGAATTTATATTGATGTAGGAGAAGTATCATTTTTCATCAACTTATGATCGTTGTATGGCAAGAAAGATTTGGAATTTAACATGCATGGATCGATATTCCGACTCTTTATCTAAGGCAAGGAAAAAGGCGAAAGAAAGGACAAATTCAAACAATATTCAAGACTTAAAGGGTCTTGGACCAAGAGGTATTAGAACTGAGATGTGGGATGGATTAGTAGGCATATGGGCAACAGAAGAATGAAAAAAAAAGTCTATTGCAGGTAAGAGCAATAGGGCTGCCAAGCCTGATGCCATGATTCACACAGGAGGATCACGAAGCTTTGGACAACACCTAAAAAAAATGGTATTCTTACTTTTCACATTTGATAATAATATTGCAAATATAATGCATTGTAATTTGTCACATTCAAAATGCAATATCAGATAGCAATTGTCTGTTAGATAGAAATGAGTTGGTCACTTGATAGAAAGAAAAAAATATTTTGGAATTGGTTAGCTGATAACTTACTAAAAGGATATATGATACGGAGAGATGGAGTTATTTTGTACATGTTTGATATAAACCAACTTCCACACTAACATGGCAAAAAGTAAGATGAATATGTCCTTTTACTATCATTAAGGAAAGTAATGAGTTTTTATACATAAATTGCATTTTTTTTACAGGAAGAAGAATACAAACGTCCAATTTCTTATGGTGAATTATACAACAAAGTTCACAAACGAAAAGATGGTCAATATGTGTCCAACAAAGCAAAAAGCTTCATTGTAAGAATGTGTTTGTTTTATAAATGTTAAATTACTTATTTATATAATATTGCTAACATATTGATTTGATGTAGGAATCATATGAAAATGCTATGACTGAAAAATATGGGGAAGACATGTCAAAGCATCCTATAGTTGACTCTGGTGTTTGGATAAAAATAGGTGGTGAAAATAGGAAAGGTAGAATCTATGGAATTGGTCATAGTTTGGATCTTGGCATTGGTCCACATGTTTCATCCTCAACAGTTGAAGGTCCCTCTTCCCAAAATCTAAATCCAACAACTGAAGAAATCCCTACACTGACTACACAAATATCTAATTTGCAAGAGCATGTGAAAACACAGTTGCAAGCACAGACTGATATGCAAGCATTAATGCAAGCACAAATGAAGGCACAAGCAGAAATGCAAGCAACTATGCAACAACAGATGCAAGAGCAAATGCAATCTTTTAAGAGAGAATTATTGTCTGCTTTGAAGAAACAAAAATGAAGACATGTCTCAAAGAATCCAAAACTTTGTTTGTGTTTTAATTGTGTTGATGCATTACTTTTTGTTGATACCCTCCAATGCTTTTGTGTCCTAAAACTATTATACATTGGTGGAAACTTTTATGTTGTTTTGTATTGTTGGATGGATATACTTTGATCATTGTAGGATTGATTATCTATCCTTTTTAAATAGGTATTGCAAATATTGGAGGTATTTAGACATTTTTTGTGAATAATTTATTTTCTTTGTCGTCTTTTTTTATTATGGGCATAGGTTTATGGACATGACTCATAATAGAGAGTGAATAACAATTAAGTAATTGCAATTAAAAAATAATATTTGTAGGAGATTAATAGAATTGTAATAAATTAACTATTCAATTGTGATACAAATTAGTGATAAAAAAAATTGCGACAAATTAGCGAGAAAAAAATTGCAACAAATTAGTTATAGATTAGCTACGGATTAGCGAGGGAAAAATTGCGACAGATTAGCTACGGATTAGCGGGGAAAAAATTGCGACAGATTAGCTACCGATTAGTAAGAAGAGAATTGCGACAAATTAGCTATGGATTAGTGACAACATAATTGCGACAGATTAGCTACAGATTAGTGACAATAGAATTGCGACAAATTAGTTACAGATTAGCGACAACAAAATTGCGACAAATTAGCTACGGATTAACGACAACAAAATTGTGACAAATTAGCTACGGATTAGCTAGAAATTTTAAAAAATTTTCACTTCAATTAAAGATGGAATATAGAGGGATTAACTACGAATTAGCTACGAATTAGCTAGAAATTGTAAAACTTTTTTATTTCAATTAGAGAGGGAATAGAGAGGGATTAACTATGAATTAGCTACAGATTAGCTACGGATTTTATCCCTCTCTAATTAGCTACCTGTATTTAGCTACGGAAAATTTTCTAGCAATTTGATAGTTAATCTGTCACAAAATGTTTTAGCTACGGATTACCTACGGATCAGCTACGAAATGTTCCGTAGCTAATATATAAAATTTTTGTAGTGCCCCTACAGTATTTGGAAGTAATCTATTGCGATGTGGGGTAAGAATCCGACCACCACCATTACTGAATGAAGACTCAAAATATTTTTAACTAATATATATATATATATATATATATATAAGAGTATTTTTGTGAATTAAAGTTTAGCGGGTATGGATATCCACGGATACGGATTATGATACCCGTACCCGTCCCGTTAACATGCAGGTATCAAAAATACCTGTATCCGCGGGTAGCAGGTATCCATTTTTAATATCTGTTTCCTACCCGTTGCAGGTTTTATCCACGGATACCCGCGGGTACAAATTGTTTTAACATCCCTATATATGTTCAATGGTTGAGAAATAACAAAAATTGTTTTAGCAAAACAAAAGAGTTCTTCAAATTAAACAAAAATTAATAATAACAAGTAAATATTTTTTATATTACCAAGTAAATGAAAGGTTTATGCTATTACATACTTAAATTCAGAGTATTAAACATTCTCATGTGAAAGGAAAATATACAATAAATAAAATATTAAAATTAATAGAAATATTCAAATGTGAAACATATTTTTTTTTTAATATACATACATCATTTTAACATAATTACATAAATGTTATGATAAGATGAAAAATATATTAGAGATGCGAATGAGTTTCATGACAAACCAAATAATTAGAAGAAACAAAAAATAGAAAGTACATACATACATACATATATATATATATATATATATATATATATATATATATATATATATATATATGGTTACTTAATTAATTATGAATATTTTAATAATATAAACGGAGACGAAAATATGGTGGGGAAGAATATTATGGCGGGGATATGTACATTCTCATACCCATCCCCATACCCAATTGAAAAATTTGGAGATTCCCCATACCCATACCCAGTCAATGCGGGGATTCCCCGTCAAAACGGACGGGTTCGAGCAATATTCACAAAGAGCGGATTGATTTGCCATCTCTAAGCGTAAGATCAATCCCTTTTTCCTTTATCTTATTTTCATTAATTGTGCGTCAAATAAATTTAATAAAATTTGATTGAAAAAACTAAATTCTCACATTTTTAAAGATAGATGACTAAATTGGTCCAAATTTTTAAAAATAAACAAATTTAATTTTTACTCAAATTTAAAAGATTAAAATCATATTTAATCCTTTATTTTATTTTATGTACGTCTTTTCTTCTCTACATTTTCGTAAAATGAGGAAAATAAATGTTAAGTTTATCCGCACCTCACTCACGCATTCATGTTGTGGTGCATTATTTCCGGCAACCTCTTATCGCTAGGGCACGTGAAACTTCTTTAGTACACCCCTCACATTCAATGAATACACCCTCTCCTTCCAACCGCCCCAAACACAAAAGTTAGGATAAAAAAATAATTTTAATCCTATATTATAAGAAATTCACAATTTTAACATTCATTTTAAAAATATTAATTTCTTAATTTTTAATTATCTAAAATCTTTGTCTTAAATTTCATTTCTTAAAATAATCTTAGTCTTAAAATTTTAATTACACTTATCTTTATTTAATTGTCAATTTAATTATCTTCATTTTTCTGTTCTTTTGGGTTCACATAGTGATATTAAAAAAAGTACATGATATTGATTTTTTTTTTACTTTATTGAAAAGAGTAATATTATTTGTTACTAAATATAAATTGAAAGGACTAAACTTATAAAAAAAACTAGGACCAAAATCAAATTTTTTTCAAAACATAAAAAAGAAAAATACATAAATAGATTATCAATTTCTTATTTGAATATGACACAATAACAACTTAGTCTTCGAGGGAATAAAAAGTGTTTGATTTTAGTCTTCGAATACGTAAAAGAACTTCAGATTGATTTCTAATATTATAAATTAATGACAAAATAGTCCTTAATCACTCACATTGATTCTTACAGTTTTAATGACAAAATACTCCCACAACAGTATTTTACTAATTTAAAAATTAAAAAAAATTATTTTAATTTTTGAAGAAATAAATTGAGTAAATCAAAATTTTAAAAACAAAATTGTTCGTTTACTCAAATTGTTTTTAACAATGACATAAGATTGTTCAATTACGTCTTATTGTTAACATTTTTTACAACTATTTCTGTTAAAACTATTTGCTCGTTTAAAACTATTTTATTATTAATTATTATCATTAGTTTATAAAAATGGGAATCAATTTGAACTTTTTACCTATGGACTAAATTAATAAAGTTTTACCCATCTAATGATAAAATGGTTACTTTACCCGATTTAATTTAAGAAAAACAGAGTCAAAATCCATAGTGGTAACTACGTAGTTTCCCGAAACATTAATGGGCATTTACGTAAAACACAAACAAACCTAATTACAAAATCTCTTTCCTCCTTCGCTCTTTTTCTCTCTTACTGGCGTCTTCGAGTTTCACAGCGAAGTCATAAAAGGTACTATCTTTTTCTCTCTCCTCACATCTTCGGATCCCTAAATCTAGGGCTTCGTCTATTTCTCCGGAATTCGTCTAGTCAGTGTCTTAATTTCGTTATCAATTCTCGATTTGGAATCTCTGTCTCTGTTTACGTTTCTTCGTTGAAGTTGTGTTTTGCTCTCTTCACTGTGCTGATTTTGGTAATTTCTTATTCTATCTGTGAATGCTCGCTTTGGATCCTCGATTTCCTTCCTTGATCTTTGTTGTGTTGTTTAATTTTCGTTGTGCCTGCGGATATTTGTGCGAGATGTGAGTGAAGGTTCAAGATTTGTTCTATTTCTGTGTTATTTTTCGTTGAGTTTGAACTTGCGTTGATACTTTCGCTAATTGATGCTGAATTTGTGATGGGGTTTTCTGCTGTGTGCATGGATACTTGGATTTCGTGCGGAGTTGCACGAAAGGAAAGGGAGGAAACCAGTGTTTTTGAAAATGAATTATGAGATTTGAGAGCTCTTTTATTTGCTTTGTTTGTGATGGTTAGAATTAGAAATTACTAGAATTATGTTTTTTCCTTTTTTTATTTTTGGGGTTATCGGAAGTTGCAAAAAGCCCACTACTATGAAGTTTTATAATCACTTACCTTTTTTTAGTCCTCAGTATTGGTTTAATTTAAAAAACTTTAAGTAAGAATTATCGATTGCTGTAGTTGGCATTGGTACTCCTCCCAATGTATGGCAAATGTTGTTGTATGCTCATATGAACTGTTATAAGTCTAGTCATGCGTTTGACCTATGTCAGCACAAAAAAGGAAGATGTTGAATTATTTTCATTTTTCCCAATTGCATGTTTGCTAACTATGCTCTGTTTATTGCTGTATTTTTTCTGTTGATTGATTTACTTCGTAATATGGTCTATATTGTGTTTATAACTTGTCAGGGTTTCAACAGATGGAAAACATGCAGAGCTTCTGGCAATTGGGTGATGAACTTCGTGGACACTCAAAAGCGTCAGAGGATCACAAGTGGTTAATGGTTGCTTCTAAGTTGGCTGAACAGACAAGATTGAAGGGGGAGCGTGTGAATAACCTTGACCTTTCAAAGGGCCCCATTGATACAAGGTCAAGGGATAAATTTGGGTTCCAGGAAGAGAACAAATTTGATTCTCTCAACTTGAGCATGTTGAACTTGGACTCTAAATTTACTGAAAATGTGAGCAAAAGCTCACTTCGTAATAGTGTTTACAGTATGAATGCAGTGTATCAGAAAAGTAATGCAAACTTGGTGAGTAATGTGAACAGTAACAAGTATAGTGGTAATATTCAGCATAACAAAGAGTCCAACAATAACAGTGGGAACAGCAACAACAATGAGAGCAACAACTCAAATGCAACTGACAAAAGGTTTAAAACCTTGCCTGCAGCAGAGACACTCCCACGCAATGAGGTGCTTGGAGGATACATATTTGTCTGTAACAATGACACAATGCAGGAAGACTTGAAACGTCAGCTATTTGGTGTGTTTTTATTAAATGGAATCTGTTCTTCTGTCTTGAACATTATTAATTATATACTTCGTGATGACTGACCTTTTCAATCGTTTTTGGTAGGCTTGCCTCCAAGGTATCGAGATTCTGTTAGGGCAATAACACCAGGGTTACCTTTATTTCTGTATAACTATACTACTCATCAGCTGCATGGCATTTTTGAGGTAAGCTATTCTAAATTACTAACTACAGTTAATTTTGTTATGCTTCAGACTGTGCAGTATGTATCTTATTTTAGGGCTATGAAATATTGAAATTGTGTTCCTAAATTAAATGATATTGACACAAAATGGGGCTAATTGTAATTTCTCAAGGAGTTGCACCCAAGAATAGCTATGAAACCTATTTTGTGTTGCCCAATCGGTTAGTGTCTGCTAAACATGACGGGCTGGAAATATTATCTCGTTTCAGAAATACAGAACCTCCTTCTGCATTGTTATTCATACATTTAGAACATGTCTATATTAGATTACTTTTAGATATGATTATCTAATTGGCTTTTTGTTGTTATGTTAATTGATAGAAAAAAATTGATGTTAGAGGGGTTTTAATGATCAATAATTTGTATTTAGCTGCTGTGGCACAGCTAGTAATGGGGTTACCTAATGCATAGGATAAAAATGGCAATGTTCTAATTTGGTCTCATTTGTTTTTGGTTTTTTCTTTGCTTGGGTATTCTTGTCTGATTAGAGATTCGGAATCTTGTATTTGTTCTATCTTTTGAAAAGATGTTGATAGTTTTTTGCCTTCTTTTGTATAATTGTTCATAACAACTATTCAAATGTAATGGCCAAAATTGAGAAAGTTGATGATAGATAAATTAAATTTAGTAGATTATTTTCTAACTCTGAAGGCCTATGTTGCAGGCAGCAAGTTTTGGTGGCTCTAACATAGATCCAACTGCCTGGGAGGATAAAAAATGCAAAGGCGAGTCAAGGTTTCCAGCTCAGGTATAATTACAATTTTGAAATGAGGAAGTCCATATAGTAGCTGTCATTCAATTATCAAATAAATAATATTCCCTCATCTCGTAGGTAAGAATCCGTGTTAGGAAACTCTGCAAGGCATTGGAAGAAGATTCGTTCAGGCCAGTATTGCATCATTATGATGGTCCAAAGTTTCGTCTTGAGCTGTCAGTTCCAGAGGTATAATTTGAGTATTGGTCTTTCTGTATTAAAAAAGAATTATTCTTTGATATTGATTTGTCACTGCTAGTTTCTCTCTCTTTGATGGGTGAATTTTGTTATTGGATATTGCAGACTCTGGATCTGTTGGACTTATGTGAACAAGCTGGTTCAGCAGCATAAGCAAACAAACGAGGAATTTGCAAAATAGGTAGGTTTTGGTGTGCCAGCTGTGTGATTTTGGCAGATTTTCCGTGAAGCGTAAGCTTGGAAAGTAGTTTGTTGATGGAGCATCTTGGGGGAAGTAAAGGAAGTGTGTTAAGAGTGAGACCCTTTTGTCTGGTTGGTGAATAAATGTTGTGCTATCTTATCCCCTGAAGATGCTTTGTAGCTGTTGCATGACATTTAATCCTTTTGTATGATTAAGTTAGTACAGACCTTGTATGCAATCAAAGAGACAACTGTTTGTACTGGTAAACCATGAATTTGTTGAACTAAGCAAATATTAGAAGTTTTAAGTTTCGGTTACTTCTAAACTCTATTGAGTTGGCTGAAGTGATCGTGGTGTCGTGGAAAATAGATTATCTCAATAATTGATTATATCTGTAATCTGCTTTCATTACAATAGATTATTCAATATCAGTTTTTTGTAATGCTAAGGTTAGTAAAATATAGTTTTGAAACAATTAATTTTGATCGAGGCTCCAAAAAATTAGCTTTTATATATAAAGAACTATGTATGAATTTGAAAAGAACTTTTTATTTTTTGACAAGCAATTGTTATAAATTTCTGGATATTATTGTTTGAAATTGATATTCCCTAAAAAGTGATCTTATTTTTCTTTTCTTGTTTATACAACTTTTCTCGTGCATATATCTTTTCATTCAATAAGATATTTTTAATAATTATAATATATCAATTATAAAGAAGTAGACACTCGATATATAAGTAATACAAGACTTAAATTAAATTTGTTGAATTATTAACTTTTTTATGACATTTCCTAAAATTTCTTGTGATTTTACATAGCAGATTAATTGAGATTACATGTCAATTTGAAATTTGATCTTGTTAATACTATGTTAAGAAAAATAAATTATCCTTTGGATAGCAAGTTAAGTCAATAGAAATAATGTCAACCTTTGATTAAGAGATCACATAAGAATGAAGATCTAAGTACAAGTTTCATGAACTCTAAAAAAAACTTATTGAAAAAATCGTTAAGGATAAAATTTAAGAAAGGGAGTCAAGTTCAAACCCTAAACACACCTTAAGGGGTTTCTTACAAGGTAAGCTAACGAATTAAATGAAGAGTTCAAAAAGGCTACTTTAGACATTATGATTCTTAATTATGAAGAAAATTATAAAAGTTAGGTTTAAATATAATTTTGGTCCTATATTCTTTTACTTTATTCAATGAAGTCATTTTTTTTTGGATGTTTAATAGGATTATAATTTTAGTCAATTTTATTCAATTTAATTCTTTTTGGTAATGCCATTTAAATAGTTAATGGAGAGTGAATGATGCATGTCACATGTCAGTTCGTGCTTTTTTTTTTTTGAAATTTAAAAAAGTTGTGCACGAGTCAAGTCAACATTGTGTCACGTGATATCGTTAGTACCACGTGATAGTTTAATGCTAGTGCCACATATCAAGTTATTATCAATGTCATGGGTCAAGTCAATATTAGATGGTAACTTTGAGGATGGCAAGAACTCTAAAAAATATTAATATTGGTAGAAAATTTTGGGGTTGTTCCAATTACAAGGTGAGATTAAGTGTACAAGCTGTTTTTATTTTTGTGTTAATAATAAATTGGTTTTAATTTTTTGGTTTATTAATTTATAGAGTGGTGGTTCCAATAATGTGGACTGCAACTTTTTCAAATGGTGGTGTGAAGAAGATGTTGATGAAAAGGATTTCATCATCATGACACAAAGGAGGCATATTAATGATTTGGAGAAGTCATTGAAGGTTGCTGAGAAGAGGCTACAATTAGTAATAAGGTTCACTTGTGTTGTAATTGTATTTTTCGTACTGTTGTTGTGTGTAATCTTTTCAAGTCCAATATGTTTTGTACTATTGTTAAATGAAGAATTGAATTAGTTTGGTTATATTGATATTAGTCCCAACCTGTTCAAAATGATATCTTAATATGAGCATTGAAGTAAGTGATATTGATCTAAGCTTGAAAAAAAATAAATTGATCTAAGTCTGGAAGAAGTTAAATTCATAACATTAAGTCATCCTCATCAAAATGCAGTACACAAATGTTTGGCAAAAGTGAAATTGAATGAAGTTTAAGGAAAGTTAAAATACATATAATTGCCTACATGGCCTCCTCCAAAAATACAGTACATCAATAATGAATTATGTTAGTTTTGAAATGGTTGAAAAGCCAAGAAAGGGGGGTTAAATTGGCTAGTTAAAAATTTAGGCTATCTTTGCTTACTAAAAACCATCTTTAATTGAATCAAATAGATCACCAAGTTAGGATGCAAAAGGTGCTGGACAATATACTTTCAGTCGATCAAAAATAGAGTTAACAAATTGATTTTACTAAACAAATTTTGTTATGGTAAATCAATCGATTGAAACAGAAAAACAGTCGACTGAAATACTGGGAAAAATGCAGAAATGCAGATTTGAGATTTAAACCAGAAACAATGCACAAGAATGGTCAAGACAGGTTCTAAATGATTATACAAACATGCTCAATGCTGCAAATGTCATGAAAACATGCAAGATCATGAAAAAGATGATTAAAGCACAAGTTCTTTAAACTTTAAAATGAAAATGCAAGAGAGAAAGGTTAGAGAAGAGAGGACACCACGAGATTTTTATTTTGGTTCACTCAAACCTGAGCTACATCCAGTTTGTCAAGGCAACCTGAGCTTGATTTTGCACTATTTCAAAAGTTTTACAAAGTATCCACCCTTACACTTCCAAAATATGCAAAAACACCACAAAAGACTCTTGAATCACACAAGAATCACACCAGCACAGCAAGAACCCTTTTGCAGACCTGGAAAACCACTAGGCACACACACAAAGCTTGAGAAAGATCAAACCTCAGTGGTAGCACAACCCAGCCTACCACAAACCACTTTTTCCAAGCTTCAAACCAAGCCAAAAGCTCCAAGAATTGATCCAAGATCAATCTTCAACAACAGCAACACGTATGATCACGAAGGAGAGAGTATCCACACGTTTCCAGAACAAATTCACGCTCTAAAATGATCAACAAACCTCTCTTTCAAAAATCACAACTTATATAGTCAAACTGTTACGAAATTCAACAGGTTGATTTTCAAATCAATCGGTTGATTTCACTTGACTTAAGTGAAATCAGTTGATTAAAAACTAAATCAATTGATTGAATTTGTTGTAGTTTAAGACTACTGCAGCCAACCTTTTAACTTGTTAAAAAACCATTCAACAAACTAAAAGAGACATTTTAACCTGTTGAAAAACCACTCAACAGATTAAAAGACACACCTAACTACAAGGTATTCCAATGGTAATACCTCAGTGGTAGCACAACCCAACCTACCACAAACCACTTTCTCCAAGCTTCAAACCAAGCCAAAAGCTCCAAGAATTGATCCAAGATCAATCTTCAACAACTGCAACACGTATGATCACGAAGGAGAGAGTATCCACACATTTCCAGAACAAATTCGCGCTCTAAAATGATCAACAAACCTCTCTTTCGAAAATTACAGCTTATATAGTCAAACTGTTATGAAATTCAACATATTGATTTTCAAATCAATCGGTTGATTTCACTTGACTTAAGTGAAATCAGTCGATTAAAAACTAAATCAACTGATTGAGTTTGTTGCAGTTTAAGACTACTGCAGCCAACCTTTTAACCTGTTTAAAAACCATTCAACAAACTAAAAGAGACATTTTAACCTGTTGGAAAACCATTCAACAGATTAAAAGATACACCTAAGACCAAATACATCTAATTAATGCTACAAAGTCTACAATATGAATTACAAACTTCAAATACACTTTCTTAATGATGTAACTACATGGAGAGCACACGTTCCAGCCTTGATCAACATGGTTATCATCAAATCACCTTTCCTTCATCAATGTAGGCTTCATTCTAATGGTAATGGCTTCAAGGTAGTTCAAAAGAGCTTAATTCAATCTTCATCAGATCTTCAAGAAGCAAGCCACCTTGGCTTCTCATGTTAACAAATTCTACATCAAAAAATCCAAAAAATAACTAAGACGTTTGTAGCTGCTATCATGGCCTCCTCATAATTTATAATTTCATCCTAAACTGCTGAGATGGTTCGTTTGGTGCTGGTAGTGGTGCTACTTGACTCTCCACTTCATTCCTTGGTGGTTGAGTTGTTAGAGTTTCAGCAGTTGGTGGATTCTTAGCAGTTGGTGCATTCTCAGTAGTTGTTGCATTCTCAGCAGTTTGGGCATCTGGTGCAGTCTCAACAGGTGTTGCAGTTTCCTCAACATGGTTAGCATATGGTTTAGTTAGGGCATTTAGTGCAGTTTCAACAAGTGGTGCAGTCTACTCATCCACATGTTTATCTGGGCAATTGTTCCTGTTATGGCCAATCTGACGGCATATGCTACATTTTTTTTTCTGTGACCTCCTTTGCTTATTTGTGTGTTATCCTTTCTCAACTCCCACTCTTCCAACCTTTTTTTTCTTGGGTCTTCTTGGTAAGATCCTCTTATGTGGTGGATGAACGTCAGGGTAGGGAGTTCTTTCCCATAAGACTTCATGATTGACTGGAAAGATGATAGATTGATATATTTCTTCGTAGGTGGATCTTCTGAACCAAATTGGTATGAAGTCCTCAGCATTGACATTGATGAAATTCATTGCTGCAATAACATGACAGCAAGGGATAATAGTCAGAAGCCATTTCCTGCAACTGCAATGTTGAGCATCCACATTGATTGTGTACTTATCTCCAACCATGGATATGTGCCTCACTTCAAATAGCTTTTCTCCTGACCAACTGCAAATATCATTACAAATATTAGTACACGAATAAGTTGATTGTGTTAAAAAAAGACAAAAACCTAACCTTGAGATCAATATTTGGTTAACTCATTTTCCTTATGTAGTTTGCCAAGGACCTTAGGGCAGATGTTTCCTTCAAAAGTTGTAACCTTTTTCCTCTTGGTGGCCCACCATTCCATTAAATAAACTCTTATTTCCTCAAGCATGGTGATTATGGGTTTGCCTCTAGCATCCACTATGACACTATTAAATGCTTCACTCATATTGTTGACAATTGCATATGGCTCGACCACTAAATCTAGATTTGGACCAGAACTTGCATCAATAATAGCGCCAGTATTGATATGCACATGAATAAGGTATTTGTACAAAAATATTATAGAGATAGAGATACCTTGGAGGTATAGCAATAAGGTATCTGTAAGCATCAATATTGAGCTCTTTAATTGTTAACATCACTCTTTCCCAAACTGCTGGGTGTGTGCTCCTAGCAGCCTTCCACATGAGTATTTTTAATTTTTGGCCAGAGAATCTTTTTTTGAAATTTGCATATAGATGCCTCATGCAAAACCTGTGCTCAATAGTGGGTAATAGATCCTGAATGGCAAACACTAATCCCTGTGCAATGATTACATTATTAATATTTACAACAATAAACAAAAATTAATGAATTGAACATAAATTAACCATACCTTTTGTTAGTCAGACATAAAGGTCATTGTCCCACACATGTCAATACCTCCAAGATCACCAATAAGCAATTCCAAGAACCATGTCCAAGTTTCTTTGTTTTCAACTTCCACAACAGCATACGCTAAGGGCAGTAACTGATCATTAACATCTCTACCCACAACACTCAACAACTCCCCTCCGTATTTTCCTTTTAAAAAACAACCATCCAAACCTATGATGGGTCTACAGGAGACAAATGAATCTTTACATGCTTTTAAATAGGAGTAAAACCTCTGAAAAATTGCTTCATCATTGTCATTTTCCACTTTGATTTTTATAGTTGATCTAGAATTACATTTTAGTAATTCATGTGCATAGTCGTAGATTCTTTTATATTGCTCTTTAAATGACCCATCTATTATATCTGCAGCCATTGCCCTTGCTTTACGAGTTGTTGATATTGACACATGTGTATTCCATTTTCTTAAAACCCTTTGTCTTACATCATTTATCTTTAGCTTTTGATTCTCTATTAAAGTTCGGTCCAAGGTTTCACTAAGCCACTTTGCTTTAATCATATTAATCTTGAACTCCCTGCTACAAGAATGAACATCAAGTAGTTTCCTTAATTGCCAAATCTTCCAGCTAAAAACATAGGAACAATATGCATACCATTATGTGCACCCAAACAACCAACCCTAACTCGCTTACTATCATTTTTCAAGAATTTCAGATTTCTCCCTGCATGAATAGCATAAGTCCTAATGGCATCCTTGAAGTGGTTGTTGTCTAGAAAAACAGTTCCTACTTCCCATTTGTAATCCGCCATACTTTTTGGCATTACAAGAATGGACCACATCCTGTCCTTTCATCATTGTTTTCTTCATCCCCATCTATTTCTCTCTCGCTATCTAGCGCATTGAGTAATTCTTTTGAATGTCATTCATCATCATATAAATCAGTTAAATGACGTGCTCTATTTTCAAATTTACCTTTGCTAGAATCATCACTTTTAGACATAACTTCCACTTCAATATCACATTCCACTTCAACATCACTAGCTACATTCAAATCCACGTCCACAAGCCTTGGACCCTCAACACTGTCCCTATTTAGACCACTGGCATCCCCAACCACTACTTCAGCAGCCTCTTCATGGGCCTCTACTTCAGCACCCTCATACCCAACCTCTACTTTAGCAGCCTCTTCATTGGCCTCTACTTCAGCACCCTCATCCACAACCTCTACTTCAGCAGCCTCTTCATGGGCCTCTACTTCAGCACCCTCATCCCCAACCTCTACTTTAGTAGCCTCTTCAACAACCTCTTCAGCAGCCTCAACCTGCACTTCACAAACATGAACTTCCACTTCACCTTCCTCAACCTCCATTCCTTCCACCTGACCATCCATTTCTCTAACCTGGTCCTCCTCACAACCATCAGCCTCCATTCCCCCCTCACTATCCATTTCCCCAACCTCACCATGAACCGCTCTTCACAAACCTCAGTCTGCACTTCATAAACCTCATATGCACCCTAAACGTCATCTTCTCCAACCTTAGGATCCATTTCCCCAACCTCTTCAGCAAGAGTTGGTTCATCACAGAGGTATAAAATTTTTCATCCACATTATTACCTACCTCTTCTTCATTAACACCATCTACTATCTCTGCTTCATCCACACCATGAACCACGAACAAATGAACCTCACCATAATGCCTAACAACATTAACCATATTTATAACACCATTGTCATCTGACAATAGGTGAAGCATTCTTTCAATAGCATACCACATCCCCTTAATGTTAACATACCCAATCTCCTTAATTGCATTTACAACTTCAAAGTAACTCCACCTATCCGGATCGCATGACCACGTTGATTTTTCCCCATTCATATAATGCAACCCACGATTTTGTACGAAAATACCACCATGGTGGACAACAACATCGAACCTATCATCACTCATTGTCCTAAAGTAAATTAAACAAACAAAAAAGATGTATTATTAAGCCTACTTTAATGGAATAGGGGACCACTGCTACAATCAATTTCAAATAAAGTAATGGGGACCATTACACCAACACCGACAACCGACAAACAAACCAACTAAAATAATACCCTCCGAACTCCACCTACAAATACAAACTACACAAAATCATGGAAGTAATTTAGAAACCATGCAGAACATCACAACAATCCAAGCGCAAACAAACCTCAAAATAGAATTATGAAAACCCTAACCCATGAGCAAACATAACCCATAAAACCCTAAACTCACTTACCTTGTTGATGAGGATGAACTGGAAAATTGAAATAAACCGAACAAATGGCAAGTATTAACTGCTTCCTCTGCAAATTCGAGCTCAAGAAAGTCGAAGATGAAGAAATCGCCTTCAATGATGAAGAGCGCGACTGCAATCCAACTCAAGCCCTAATTGCACAATTCGAAAAACCTAATTACAAAATTTCCCCCAAATTCAAAAGTTAACGTTAATTAGCCACCTGTACAGTACACGTAACACACACTTGCACAGTGCTCTGTTACTCATTTAAACGACGACACAAAAAAGGACCAAATAAAACACGAATTGCGAAAATGAGGACCATTTTAAACATTCGGTAAAAATGAGGACCATATGCAACAAACACTACAAAAATGAGGACGAAAAAAGTATTTAAGCCTTGTTTAATTCAGTCCCAAATTTGTCTCTTTCCAAATTGATATCAAATTTAAATTTTATATAAATGTTATATTTAAATTTTTATTAAAATTCACATTTTTATTATATATTTCTTCAATTATTTTAAAACCAACTTTAACTATATTATTGGAATATAATTTAGATTTATGTTTGATTTTTACTACATAAAAAAAATAGGGTTAGAATTGGTTTAAAAATAATGAAGAATTTTTCTTCTAATTTTAAAAAATAATGAAGATTTTTCGTTGTAATCTTATAAATAATAAAGAACTTTCCTTCTAATTTTGAAAATAGTAAAGAATTTTCTTCTAATTTTAAAAATAATGAAGAAGTTTCTTTCTAATTTTGAAAATAGTAAATAATTTTCCTTCTAATTTCAAAAATAATTAATAATTTTCTTTCTAATTTTGAAAATAGTAAATAATTTTCCTTTTAATTTCAAAAATAATTAATAATTTTCCTTCTAATTTTAAGAATAACAAAGAATTTTCCTTCTATTTTTAAAAAGTGAAAAATTTTCCTTCTATTTTTAAAAATAATGAAGAATTTTCCTTCTAATTTTAAAAATAATGAAGAATTTTCCTTCTAATTTTAAAAATAATGACTATTTTTTCTTCTAATTTTAAAAATAATGAAGAATTTTCCTTCTAATTTTAAAACTAATGGAGAATTTTTTTTCTAATTTTAAAAAACAAAGATTTTTTTTCTAATTTTAAAAATAGTGAAAAATTTCCTTCTAAATTTTAAATAAATGAAAATTGGACTGAATTAAACAAAATTAACGAAAATTGGAATTGAATTGAGAATAAGACACATAACATTTAAATTGATTGACACATGATACTAATAATGACTTGATACGTCGCACTAACACTACCATGTGACACAATGTTGACTTGAGACGTGAACAATTATTTTTTTCTTTTAAATAAAAAAATTTAATCAAAATTTAAAAAAAAACATAAACTAACTTGTGTTACGCATTGTTTACCTTCCGTTAACCATTTAAACGTTATTACCAAAAAGGATTAAATTAAACTAAATTAATGAAAATTGGGACCTTATTGAACATAAAAAAGGCTTAAATAATAGTTTGGTCCTAGTTTTCGTTCGGTTTTTTCAATGTAATCCTACTTTTGATTTTTTGTTTCAATTTGGTCCTAATATTGGTAATTTTTTTTCAATTTGGTCCTTTTCGCTAACACCGTTAAAATAGTTAACGGACGTGAACAGTAACGGCCACGTGTCATTTTGTGTTTTTTTTAATTTTTTTAATTTTTTTAATTATTTTTAATTCTTTTTATAATTCTTTTATAATTTTGTTATAATTTTTTTTTATTTTTTAAAAAATGTACACGTGTCAAGCCCATATCATGACACATGTCATTTTTGTGATTTTTAAATTTTTTAAATTTTTAATTTTTTTAATTAAAAAAATTCACGTGTCAAGCTAATATCATGTCACGTGTCAAAGTCAGTTTTTTATATTCAATTTGGTCCCAATATTAGTTAATTTTTTTTCAATTTGGTCCTAATTTTTTCTTTAAATTTAACATTTTTGTTCCTCTCCAAATTGAGACAAAATTTAATTTGTATATATTAAAATGCATATTTTTGTTAAATATTTTTAATTTACAATTAGAGTTAGTTTAAAATTAAAACGAAAAAAAAGCAATAACACCAATTTAAAATTTGAAGAGGTTAAAAATATTTAATTTTAAACCAAATCTAATTTTAAATTAAAAATATTTAATAAAAATATGTATTTTAATAAGAATATCAATATAACATTTATGTACAAATTATATTTTGTCTCAATTTGGAGAGGAACAAAAATACTAAATAAAAAAAAACTAGGACCAAATTGAAAACAAATAACGAATATTAGGACCAAATTCAATATAAAAATTTGATTCTGATACGTGGCAAGCTTGACACGTTGATTTTTTCTAATTAAAAAATTAAGTTTAAAAAAAAATTAAAAAATTAAAAAAAATTAAAAGAAATTAAAAAAATTAAAAAAATTAAAAAATCACAAAAAATGACACGTTTCATGATATGGGCTTGACACATGTACAGTTTTTTAAAAATAAAAAAAAATAAAAAAAAATAGAAAAAAAATAAAAAAAATAAAAATAAAAACAATCACAAAATGACACGTGGCTGTTACTGTTCACATCTGTTAACTATTTTAACAGTGTTAGCAAAAAGGACCAAATTGAAAAAAATTTACCAATATTAGGACAAAATTGAAAAAAATTAAAAGTATGACTACATTGAAAAAACCGAACGAAAACTAGGACCAAACTACTATTTAAGCCAAAAAAAAAAAAGAATAAAGGACCAAAATAAATAAAGTAGACAAAAATAGAGACTAAAGTTGTATTTAAGCCTAAAAGTTATCTTTGTCTTTTGTACCTTTTAGAGCTAATCCCATTGTTTGGATTAAGGGAATATGCATGCATTCCTAGGGTTAGTTTACAAGTTCCAATATGTAGCAAAGGGTTATAAGTGAGCTTGTCTTCAACCTTTTATAATAAGCCTTATAAGAGGAGAAACCAAAAGTAAGATTCTGCACGATATGTAGTAGATAGAACAATTATTGTAGTAATTTTTGACAATTTTCTTGATCAATTTGACAATTTTAATGCTTTTGTAAAGGGAAAGCATAAATTCCTATTATGTGAACAACAAAAAATAGGAAAAGGTGTGAGTAAAAAAAAAGGATGAGATTGAAGAGAAAATTAGGAAAGGGAGAGACCAAAGTCTCGATAACTTGGAAGGTGCATTGTTCATGGTGTTCATTTTCAATTTTAGTGTTCTATGTAATATGATATTATAGTACCAATCATAGTGAGTATAATTCAATACCTATTTTTATACTAGTTGGTTTTCATCAACTGGTATGAGAGTAACTGACTCAAAAGTTGAGGAAGCTCACATTGCACTTGTGGCAGACGCTTGTAGCAACTCATCATCCGACTTTGATGAAGAAGAGGTAGTCCCTTTTGACCTTGACTTAGTTAGACAAGCTTATCTTGAAGTAGTCTCAAATGACAAATTGATAGAAATGTATAAGTCATTAAAAAGAAACTTTAAAGATTAGTCTAGAGAGTTAGAAAGCAAAATCACATCGTCGAATGAATTAAATAGAGAAAACAATGCTCTAAATAAAACCGAAAGAACAAATTTTAAAGAATAATGAACTTAGAAAGGAATTAATTCTTGTTAGAGAGAGTCTTTGTAAAAATCCGATAAGAAAATAATGAAGAAATAGAAATATTAAAAATTGAGAATATAGCTTTGCGTAAGCTTCCAACACAAACTAAGAAAAATGAAAAATCTTTAGACATGCTAATAAAAAATTCTAGAAAGTCTCATGATAAATCATGGATAGGATATGAAAAGAAAAAAAGTTAAATACGTTTTTAGTTCCTGAATTTTGACGCAAAATTAGAATTCGTCCTTGTCCAAACCTTTGAATAAATGTAGTCCTTTTAACTCAATTACGTTAAATTTTTTTAATGTGTCAAACACATCTCTCATCTAACATTAAAGTGGGAACGCATTAAACGATGTAAACAACTTAAGTGCTATTATGAGACGTGTTTGACACAAAAAAATAAACAATTTTTTTTATAAAAAAACTGTATCCATTCATTTCTAAAGTTTGAGGATCAAAATGTATCAAAGTTTTGAACAGAGACGAATTCCAATTTTGCGTCAAAGTTTAGGAACTAAAAACATATAACAGATTTAACCCAAAGAAAAATGATCTAAATTCTAACACACAAAAAGGAATACATCCTTTAATAAAGGAATAACATTCTATAGGAAAGCCAACCCCAAGGACCAACACAAATATGTGTATCTAAAACACAAATAATTCCTATTGTAGACATCTTCAAACCTAACAAGAAAACCCTTGTCATGGTATCTGGACAGTGGGTACTCACACCATATGACCGGTGAAAATTCCATATTCCGTACAAAGACCTCTTGAGCTTATTCATATTGATATATTTGGTCTTACATATGGTCTAGTTATTGTAGACAATACACCAGATAGACATGAGTGAAATTCTTAAGCCTTACAACATTTTTAACAAATTTTTAAAGAAATTAAAAATGAAAAAGGTTTATTTATTGTTTTTGTTAGAAGTGATCTTTCAAAATGAAATTTTTTGTGTACTATTTTAAATTTTGGAATAAAACATAATTTTTCCACTCCAAAAACACCATAACAAATTGGTGTTGTGAAAAGTAAAAACAAAGCTTTATAAGAGATGGCAAGAACAATGCTAAACTAAAACTCCACACAACCTGCTACTAACAAAATAAAACTTACATTAGACCCTTTCTTGAAAAAGACTTCCTATGAATTGTGGAAGGACAAGAAGCTCGACATTTCTTACTTTTATCCTTTTGAATTCGATTCAAATTTAATGTGTGTTTCATATAGTGGATTAAGTAGATTGTCTCTATCATTGCGTTTCTCAAATCAACAATTGTCTTTTCAATGATATTTATGCATTCTTGATCCCACAAAACAAAATTAGCAGAATGGTTTCCAAAAGTAACCTCAAGCTCCAATTTGTACATCTACCATAGTGAATAAAGTGTAAGCTATATGAACAACACAAATAATATAAATAGAGCCACACTTACCTCAAAGTTGGTTGTTGATTAGGTGTATTATATTTATTACACTTAACGGCATTAACTTCTTCAGTTCTTCTCTTACAATAATTACAGGCCGGAAAACTCCATCCCTCATTCCTTAAATTAAACTTCATAGTGGTACTAATAGTCACACAACATGCTTCCTGTTTCCAATAAATACAAATAGAATATTACTTTAACAATTCGATTTGTTACATAAAATTACTAAACTGTTTTCTTAATACTTACCTATATGATCATGGAAATCTAAAAAATATACCTTACATCAGCTTTATACATGAACTTGTCTTTTTCACTATATTGTGATGATCTAGTTAGTTGAGTCAGTTCTTAAGTGTAAGACAACTCCTTTGGGGGCATTCTACAATAGACAACTATATTATTCACTTCATCCATAACTATAACATGTAATAAAAACTACTAAAATTGAAAATGCATATAATTAGTTATTGCATGAGTTACTCCTTCATTTCATTAATTTGTGGTATGTTCTCATCCATCAACAACTTTGAACCGCGCCAAGAGTTGGATATTGAAACCGGCCATGGTCCTAACAAATTAAGTATGTTTATTAATCCACATATAACTATCCAGAACAATGAATACATACATCAATTTTTACCAGAAACAAGTTTGATTTTGGCCTATGTCAAAATTATGATCATAGTCTCTAGGTCTTGTTTGTCATTCCAATTGGTCAAAACTTTGTGGCACAAGTATCCCACAAGGTGCAACCAATTGCATAACCACTACAAATTAAAATTTCAAAATTATTAAAATAATGTGAAAAAACACAAAAAAGATAGCCAAGAAATAGAATATACTTACCCTTCACTAGAAAGGTGTAAGGTAACACTCCTAAAATTTGTATTGGTTTTGACACTGTTCGCAACTCCAATTGCATCTAAATGGAAGAACAAAAAATCATTAAAGTAAACAAATTCACATATAAACTAAAAATATAAGTATAAAACAAATAACAAACATACACATACCAACCAACATATCAGGAGAAAAGTTTCCCTCCTTGATTTCCTTTATGCTCTTAAACTTTTATGCTTTCAAAGGGATATTAGGAAGTGCTTGAACTTTTAAAATAGTAGCACCAATAAACAATAATTTATAACCATGATCACATACCCGATACTGTCCTTGATTCTTCAATATTTTAAATTGTGCATAACATAGGTCTCATCCTCCACCAACTTTTCCTCTCGTTGTGGTAGATCTTCCTTTTTAACCATTGCTGATATAACATGACCCTACCACACATACATCATAGTAGTCAAATAACAATTAAGTTGACAAAAGAAAAGATATGTACCATACCATCCATTAGTATCATCTCAATATGTCTACTACCATCCCCATTCTGTACAAACCACAAATCAATTATCTTGACACCTAGCTTTATCGTCTCTCTCTTTCCATCAACGTCCTTTATGCTATCAAACTTCTTAGCCATCCTATCTAACAACCAAAAAAACAACCAAAATTGTTATTAGGAAAAAAAAAATTAAAACTCACTTTAAAATGAAAAAGTTCATTCAAGAAAAGTAAAAAAATCTAAAGTAAACCTTCAACAATAACACGGTAGCATGGGTGCTTCCTGAAGAAGTAAAAGAACACTACAAAACCACCCAAAAAATGAACAACATTATTATCAGTAAATCATAAACTAATATTCAAAAAATAGAATCTGTAAACCATACTATTTAATCTTTTTAGTGTTATATATTGTAAATATAACTTCTATAAAGGAAAAACAATAACCCCTAGAACCCAAAAAACAGAGATATACCTTATATAATAAAAAAAATAAGACCATTTCTTCAAACAACAAAAATAGTTTTTGGAAGAGAAAACCAAAATACCAAAAACATAAGAAGAACAATGTATTAAAACACTAAAATATTGTTACCTTTTCTTCAACGCACACAAATAGGTTAAGTATAAAGTTGTGAAAAAATGTTTATTCAAAGCAAAACCAAAATGTCAAGAAATACAACATGTTGATGAAAATAGTTGTAGAAAAAAGAACTCTATACAAACAAACAAACACAAATGAGACCAAAATACATATAAACATATACAATATACAAAAGCCCTGTAATTATCCATTTCTTATTATTCTATCCCATCAATAACAGTCCCAAACAATGCTCTTACCAAGAAAATAAAGCTTTTATTTTGAAAAGCCTCACAAAAAATATGCATTTACCACTAAAAGTTTTGGATTTCAAAAGTTGCAAAAAGGCTAAAAATGAAATTTTAAACCTATTTAGAGGACCTGCCAAAAAAGGTCTCATAAATTACATAAAAACCAAACTTTAGAATATCTCACAAGCGGAGAGGAAGGGGTACCATAGTATTTTGAGCATATCAAAGGACAAAAACTCCAAGTAAATGATAAGTTGTCAAAAATCTAAATAAGGGTATTTCTAGATTTTCCATAGGTATTCATTTTCATAGTTGTATAATTAGATATCTTTGGATTTCTATGCAAATTTGGACTATGTGATTTTGTTATAAGAAAGAAAAAAATTTAAATGTTAATAATTTATTTGATATTTTAAATAATTTATTTATTTATTTATATCATAAATTATTAATAGAAAATAATATTTTGGTAGTTTTTAAATCTCTACCGATAAAGAAAATAGAAATATTTAAAAGATAATTTGTGGAGATTTTATTAACAAAACCCATACTAACAATAAACCTTGAAGATACATCAACGGAAAAGTTAGATCCCAGCCTAATACAAGTTAGGGCAAGCAGAAAACAAACTTCAAAGTTTAGGAACCATCATCTCTCTCCACTATCTCTTCTTTTATTTTGATGTTATTTTTTATTTCATGGAGTTCTAAACTTCTAAGGCTATTCCCTATAATTTTATTGTGGATTTTGAGGTTAGATTAGAAAAAAATATTGGTTTTTTTTATTATTGTTGAGGTTTTAATTTATCTATTTCTTTTTTTTTTCTGAATCAAATAAAAAGTAATGATTTTACATCCTAGATAATTAGCGAAGTGTTTAAATCTATATGCATGTTGATCATATGAGTTGAATGACTTTTAATTCAACTGAGACTTTACTTTTATTTAATTTAGAAGCTTTCATGTGATTAAATAAATTTTTATCAATAATTGAGATTTTACTTTGAGTAAAGGTAATCACTTGAATTAAAATTAGTCAAGACTTTACTTTTATTGATTAAGCTTTTTATTTGGTTAAGAAACAAAGGAATAAACAAGATTAGGCATAGTAAATTTAATTGAGACTGTACTTTTGTTGAATTTACTGTGAATAATCTAAATGTTCTTATTTTTAATTAAGACTATATTTTGATTAAAAATAAGAACACTAACAAATTAATTGAGATTTTACATTGATTGATTTAAAAAGTTAAGACAATAATCAATTGAACAATAATCTTTAGATAACCAATGAATCTATTTTGAAAAACCAGGGGAATCAATATATTTTCTTTATAATTGTTTTTATATCTTTTTATCTTTTTTTCAATTTTATTTCTTTATTTCTTTTATTACTTTATTATCTAATTTCTTATTTATTTTGTTTATCTATATTTTCTTCTATTATTTTTATTTTATTTGACTAATCATATGGTGTATTGAGTTTATAAGAATTAATTTGTAAGGAATCATTTCTGTATTCGTTGGGAGACGATTTGGAATTGACTTTATCTTTTCTATTTTTTTGATTACTATCTTAGTAATACTAAAGTTGCTATAGTTTGTTAGTATTTGTTTTGTATATATTTTATAAAGACTAATTTGTTAGGAATCAATTTCGTGTTTGTTGGGAGACAACTTTGGGTTATCTTTTCTCACACTAATCTTTTGGTTACTTTCTTAACAATATTAAAGTTATTACACATAAGTAGTATTATAGAATTTTAAGCATACATTGTTCTTTCTTCATTTAATCCTTGGATAAACATTTTTTTTTAATTTATTTGTTACTTAACCGGTCTTGGGACTTAGATGCTAGAATCATCTTAACTTATGTTTTCACTTCTTTATAGACTTTTTCATCAAAACCTAATTAATAACATTATCGTGTAAAGGGGTTTCACAATATCTAGTTATATCAAGGATTGGGTTTTGAAATTGTTAATGGTAAGTAGAGTCCCCTGGTGATGTGTAAGAACGAAGATGATTTTCTAACTCCATTAGTAAGCATCCTACTATTTCTCTCAAGTACTCGGTTATCAGTCTTGTAAGAATACCTTAATTAAAATTGTGATGTTCCTTATGCATGTATGTACATTTTAATTGCAATTTGTCCTCGAAGAATCCAATTGGTGTTAAGAAATTACTCTTAGACTGGGAATAGAAGTGGCAGGGCTTTATTTGATCATATTAACTTGGCTTTATGTAAATTATACATAGTACTTAAATTCTTGTTTGTTTACGTTTGTGATGTACTAGTGGTTGACTTGCTGCATTGTTTCTTTACCTAGACTAATACATTGTAGATGGGTTCTAGAATTCAAATTCTTTATGTATTATAATATTATTTTTATTTGATGAGAGTTATAGAATTTTAGAGCCTGAAACCTTCGACGATGAGTGGCGGAAGTCTTCTATTACATCTCTTAGTAGAAAAGCAATATTGCTTTAACAAGATTCACTTATAGTGTCAGGAAGCATAGTACACATTACAAATAGTGAGTTTGCTTTAATTTTCATAAAAGATGTTGGCTATACTTGTTTTTATCGGGACTTTGAGTGAACCTTGGACAAGTGGCAAGATCTTGATGGCCTTGAGGATCTTTGATGAAGAGTTCTGAGGACAGGAACACAGGGGAAGATCCACCTGCAAAGAAATGTCGATGCTCAAGTCAGTAAAAGAGTTTGGATCTTTAGAGTAAAAGAGGATGAGTATGAGAGAATGTGTATTCTGGATGAAATACCATATGTATTTATATGATTTTTGGACCCTATGTCTTATGTGATAAAATCATATAGTATCAAAAATATATCAAATAATAACAATTTACCGTATATATGATAATTAATAGAATAATAATAAAAATAAAAAATAATAATAATAATAATAATAATAATGTGATACCTTACCTGATATATCATGTATTCTATAAATATACGATATCAAGGAATATCATGACGTAATCAAACTACCGAGATTTGGTCAAATATATAGTTAATATACGAATATTTATAGTAACAAATATATCTCAAAATTTCTTCCAACCACTTTAGGTTGGATGGCCTTGTTGGACAACGTCATTTGGCATATTTGCTAGGACGAGTACGTGCTAATGAGAAAAATTTTGTTAATTCATTTGGTTAGATGCTACTTACAAGTGGTATGCTTCAAGATTCCCTTCATGATTATCATACAATGTTGAGGTAAATGAATTTGTCTAACAAGTTTCTTTTCTATTGAGTGTGCTATACTCTTTTGAATGCTTAGTTGTATTGCTTTACATTCTATAATAAATGCATATTATGATCTACTTTATTCATAAATTGCTAAATGTTGATTGATTTATCATAGAGGTGTAATTTACAATGTTACTTAATTATTATTTCTTACAATAATAATTAAAATAAAGCACTATTTAGTTCATGAAAAATATGTTCATAAAAGGTTATTAGAGAATAAATATTTTTTATATTTTTATGTCACACCCTGTCTGGAATACTACTAAAATGCTTAGTAAAGTACACAAATTTAAAAAATGTCTAATTCACAATTCTGATACCATCATTCAAAATTAACCGAAATTAAACTTTAAGTTATTCAATAAACCCTAAACCCTAAATCTACAATTAAACCAAAATTTATATACTTTTTAAAACAACCCTCGTCTAAATAAGTTCAAATACAAAACAAGTTCTTCCCCAAAGAAATCCCAAAGCTCCTCACTTTGTGCATCCAAAATTGTATCTACAAAAACATTTGCTCCCACAGAACATAGTCATACAACCAATCATTAACATTAACAAAAACCCTCACACATAACTCACCATCCCAATATACTCACCCCTCAAGAAAAACCAACTCTTCTTTTCTACTTCCTCGGAGTCTCCAGAGTTTGCTTTGCACAACTTTTCCTTGACTCTTATGGTGAAATCCACCACTATTTGCTACTTTCTCTCGAGAATACAACCAGAATCATCAAGGTCAACTCACAAAATTCCCTCTTCTCTAGCTAAGTGATCGAGATCATATCCAACCAAATTAAACAGATAAATACAGTACTTAGGAGTTAACCCAAGGTTATCTCCCAGTGACCATTGTTTTCAATCAAAGCTTTCCAGATTCAACAAAAGGGGGGTTGGCACTTTCAAAAATTCAACACACGAATAAAACGTAATTTCAAATTTGATAAAACAGTAGTGAAAATGACATTGATTCCTTGATTTGAATAAAACTTCACCAATTCCAAATTACAAATTAAATTGGTTTTGTTAGCCTTGAAACTTGCAATTAAATAACTAAACGAAGGTTAACCACGAGTTCAATATGAAATTAAGTAATGCACACCTTTATGAATCTGTCATAGTTCCTTAAGCATGAATGCAACCTAAAGAAAACGAATTACCTACTATGAAAATTAAGCATAAACATATTGGTTTCTTCATTTAAAACACACACAAATCCAGAACGAATAAATAATAAAACATAACCAAATAAAACAATCATCTCAAGGTTTCATTTCATTCTCTACAAGGAATCAATGCATAGAAAATTAGTTGCCTATGGAATTTGAACCAACATTCAAACCAAAACTGAAATGCATCATTAAATTGAAGAAAAGAAGATAGAAAACACAAATTGAAAGAAGCAATGTGTAGACAACGTGAACCTATACGCTCGAATGTGTGGAAGAAGGAAATGTATAAACCCCAACAATGGGTGCTCTCCAAAACGTAAAATTAGATTGGGGGAGAAGAGAGTTCTCCAAAACCCTCATAAAACCCTCAAAAACGTGTTCCCCTCAATTTTGCCACTCATATTTATAAAAATGTCACCCAGGGTTGCAAAATTACAAAAATGCCACCATGGGTTCCAAATGTTGGCCCAATGACGTGGACAAGCTAAATGACATGGTGTGGACGTGACAATGATGTAGATGTGGCAATGATGTGGGAATAACGTGACAACTCTTTCTTCATCTTAAGATTAATGTCCAAGCTCCAAAATTGCTTCATATAAAATACCTAAAAATAATTACAAATGAAAATTAGACCAAATAATATCAAATTAATCAAAAAATTCAGAATAATGGCCCAATAAAACCCAATGGATGAAAATGCATTAAAAATAAACAATTACGCACCAAACACCCATCAAGATGAACACAAAAAGACAATGGAATAAAGGGAAAATAATGGCTCATCACTAAGACTCCCACGCTTCACAACCACCATTTCAACACATGCATGCATTAAGTTCACCATAATATACACATGAATTACAATCACATTATTAAAACATTGTATTGGATATACAATTTAGACAACAACCCGTGCCTCTAACTTAGCACACAATTATTAAAAATATTAATATAAATTTATCATCACAAACCTAAAATGAAACTCAATTTTATCGAAGTTGTCCAACTTCAGAAAAATACAAAGTCGTCCAATGACTTGTTTTTTCACCCAACGAACAACTTGTCAAAAAAACGTTGTTTTTAGTTGCCCAACGAATATATACATGAGAACTCACTACTTTCTAGTCGCCCAATAACATAGACACTCACCCAACAAATCTGTATAATCCAAAGACATTCAGAACACAAATCCTTCATTACATGGCTTATCCACTATGTTTTCTCACGATTTTTGTACCACAAAATGATTAACATTCCCCAAAACCACACATCAACACTTCCCATCAATAAAATATAATATATATTGTACAACTTAAACTCTATTTTTTTTTATCTCAACCAATAAATCTAGAACATGTATTGTTGCTAAATTTTAACCCATAACTTATCCATCTCAACTAAATTTATGAATTACATAACTCCATTATTTATGCATCATGAGAGAGTCACCCAAGTTAACGTATTTCACCAAATTATAATTTCTATATTGTTCTTCTAACCATTTACCTAGACCATTCACTTAAAACGTTAATTCATTCAATATCCACTCAACAATCACATATTTTCATTTAACATAAAAAAATATCCATTATTCACTCACAATAAAATTGTCAAATATTTTTCATCTACCAAAAAAAATCTTTTTAGCATCTCAATAATAATCGTTTCCAATAATAACCCAACCAAAATCAAAACTAGAATAATTCAAACCATAAAATCACTTCACAATGACTCCATCAAGATTTTCATACTTATAATTCAATATAAATACCAACTATATATTTCACCCTAGATATACAATCAACTTAACTTCCCATGAGACCACACATTTTTACCGTGAATTACACCATATAACTCATACATAAAAATAATTATCATCATCCACCCATATTTTATAACAGAGAAATCCATAACAGTTAACTTGCACTTTAAACCACAAAACTTTCTCAAACAATACAAGCATTCAACCACTACAAAATCGTATTTCTTCTTATTCCATTGATTTATTCTTCTACATCAGCTTTTAGTGCCGAACACATGTTTGAAACCCATTGGTGACACTTCCGTTTTTTGGCACTAAAAAAAGATAGGCCAAAACGGAAACTAAAAAATATTTTAAAAGAATATAAAATTATACCAAAAGGTACTTACCATACTAATACTATGTTCAGAGCAAAAGCCTCTACCCTAACAACAGGCCTTCACCTCTAAGTGTTTTTCTATGTCCCAATAACCCAAAAAGAAAAAAATGTGGCGTAAACCCTCATGTTTTCTCTCAATCTTCATTAGCCCAACATTTTATAACCTACAAACATTCAAAACCTTAGTCACTTATCGATCATAAAACCATATCAGTAATATGAGCTAAGTGAAGTAATATGAACTAAGTGAGAGTCAAACTCAGAACCTTCTCTATAAACAAGCTTCCGCTAACTAAGCTATCACATCTTTTCGTACCATGACCAAAATTAATTTAAATATATAAGAAATTAATTTATTTTACCAAATAAAAATATTTACTTTGGTCTTACATATAACATGTAGATCTTATTGTGATTGGTTAATTAAATTTAAAAAATAGTAATTATCAAGAGAGTAAAATAATAAAAATATATGTATGCTTCAAAAGTAGTTAAAAAAATAGTATTTTTCTTATTAATGTTATGCATAAATATAATTAGAAAAGTATTACAAAAATTATTAAAATAAAAATTGTTATGAACAAATATGAAATATGTTTCTGTTAATTTTATAATGTTATAATTATATATATATATATATATATATATATATATATATATATATATATATATATATATATATATATATATATATATATATATACAAATATATATATTTAAAATAATAATAAAAATGATC
>Ga0214543_1002588_pt1 | contig 35589 bp, 20 predicted proteins | sample CNSS2metaG_FD_160094 | JGI IMG/M metagenome (GOLD analysis project Ga0214543, IMG submission 160094) | Root nodule microbial communities from cowpea collected in UCLA plant growth center, Los Angeles, California, USA - CNSS2 | ecosystem: Host-associated > Plants > Roots > Nodule | place: USA... | reverse complement strand
TATATATATATATATATATAAATATAAGGTTACTTAATTAATTGTGAATATTTTAATAATTTAAATGATGATGGAGATATGGCCAGGACAGGTATAATGGGGGGATACGTACATCCCCATAACCATCCCCATACCCAATTGAAAAAGTCGGGGATTCCCCATACCCATACCCATACCCAGTCAATGCGGGGATTCTCCGTCAAAACGGGGACGAGTTTGGGCAATACCCACAGGGGCAGGTTTATTTGCCATCTCTAGTGGTATTATAATCAGCACAAGAATGAATGTAAAGGGTTGGATGAAGTAGGAGCAACCGTGCATATTTATAAGAGCCATTATTCCCACAAATTAATCGCTCCGAGGACCAAAACAATACTAGGTGACGAACATAAAGGCAGAAAGCGGCAAGATTGTGGTTCGTATTGGAAAACTCCACTTGGTGTTGTAGATTATTCCCACGTGTGGACTATAGGTGGTGGCCTGTAGTCGGAGGGGCGAGTAGACACTCGTGGCAACAAGGATCGATCAATGTAATCATCAAAGGATGTAGAATTGAGAGGTGTCCAGGGGAAGATGTGAATGTTGGGTTTGCCGGGTGGGGTGTCATTAGAGTTATGGGTTTTAAATTAAGTTATCGTGTATGGTATTTCTTTTTATTTGAGCTCACACTATTTGTGTGTGTTTGACGATGATCATGTAACTCGTTACATGAGAGCAGATGTTATGCAGGTGAGCACGTGGATACTTAGAGCCGAAGTAGGGACAACATGGGAGTTTTTACATGGAAATATTTTTATGGATGATTTTTGTAATCAGTACTATGAATCATTTTATATTTGTAAGAGTTGAACATATTTCTGAATTTTATCTTTTGGTGCTTATATACTAAAGTTTTAATTTTTCCCACGTTTTTGAGAAAGTATTTTATTATTAAATGTTGTTTATTAAAATTTCTATTATTTTAATTCTAAATTAGTAATATTCGGCTAGGATGTTACACCTAGGTTGGGCCAAAGCTTGAAATGGTGACTATGGTGGATGGTGGATTCGCGGAAGCTTGGTGTTGAGAGAAAATGGCTCTCGGTTTTGGTGATTTAATGGTGGAATGAATGTTATTTGTGGAGCTCTAAGAGAGGTTAAGCCAACTCTAGAGAAAGGAGTACTAGAGGGACCTCTTGGAATACTCTAACAAGTGAATAATAGAAGAAGTATGACTCAAAAATAATTTTGGCAACATAACATTATCATTCTCAAAGTGAGAAATACATGGGGGAGAAACCTCTATTTATAGAGTAAGGTGTCTTCAAAATGATCCAAACCCTAAAATGCTAACATGAACCAAAATCCTGAAAATGCTATCTTGGTGAAGGAGAGTTTGACATGTGGCAATCCTCACTCTCACAAAACGAACCACTTATGAGTTGCATGTATAAAGCTACTTTATGAAAAGCCTTTTCAATAGGACAATGACACATGACCACTATCTTTGTAAGAGAACTCTCCATTAGAGGCTTTACCATGTGGCATGTGTGGGACGTTCTCCACCTTAAGCTAGGGTTAACTTAATTAAACATCAAAGGATTGTTTAAGCTAAGCGCATATGATGCTCCCTACTTAAGCAAGATTGTTTTTAAAACCCTACACTACTTGGCTCTTAATACAAGGCCTTCAAAGGAAAACTTACACTGCATAACCCTAAATACAAGGTCTAAAAATTCTTAATCTACTAACGATACTCCATTGTGGCCTAAAATAAAAGAGCTTTGCTTCACCTTGCAAAGATGACGCTATCTCTTCATGAAAGTGTTTGGCCATGCTAGGGGGTATGCCATTAGTAGGTTGGACTTTTTAGACACATAGTTAGTAGTCCAACCTAACACATGAGATTTAATCTTAACTCTACTGGCTATTAGATTCGCGTAGAAGAAGTAGCCAAGAATGAGAGCAGAGGGAGGTTTCTTGTTGCCATAGTTGGTAGTGTTAACTGCCTACGACTAGACCACAAGGGATTTACCTTGTCAAATGGTGAGAATGTAGTTACAAAGGACGAGTTAAGTCAGATGGGGGATGAGATTGTAATCTACCATTGTCATGTGGCAGGTCTAGGAACTTCTAAGTCTACTTAACACACTGGCACCTTCCAGAATTGGATTCATATACCATGCATTTTATATTACCACATGTTCTTTTGTCAATGAAATTTTAAGTTTTAATGGATTTGCATGTAAACATGAATGGCCTGATGCGTGATATAACAACGTTTGTTTCATGATTATCTTACCCTCCTCATGTCCAGCTATGGTCATGATCATCACGGAAGCAGATGTTGGTGTAGATGCTAGTGCACATGGGTGAAAGGATTAGACACTCTTGGAGATCAATAGAAGTCTATGTTTTCTTTAGAATGCTTAAGATTCAACTGAATGTAACCATGGACCGTTTAATCTCATTTTCTCTTGTACGGATGTATGGATAACCTCTTGAACCTATATTTTCATATGGTGTCTTAATGATTAATTATGATGAACCAAATGTATGAAGGTTGATATGAATGGCATTACCTTTGTGAAATTCCTTCTTTTTATTCCTTAAGGTTTTTGGGTGTGAGTAGAATAATCTCTTAAATAGTTGAATATGGAAAAAAATATCTAAGTCACTGGTAGATGACTTAATCAATTAGACGCTTTACAGATAATAAACAACCCATTAGACGATCTCAAGCTCACCGGACGATACTCGACATTAGATGAGCTAGAGCATTAAACAATGTTTCAAGACGACTCTTAACCCACTAGATGACCCTTGCGGTAGACGACTTCTTGGTTTACAACTCCTTCCCCATACGACTATTGGCTAAACACCATTAGATGACCCTGCTATAAAGTATCAGACGACTAATGGTTTTCGAAGAAAAATTTCCTACTCTTATTTAACACCTGGAGTTAGTATGTTACATTACCTAGACGATCTTTATCTACTAAAACTAAACATTCATGATGTAAAAATATTAAGATAAAATTGTTACATCATATCATCTCTGTTTCTGTGAAAATTAAACATTCACAACGCAAAAATATTAAGATAAAATTGTTACACCATATCATCTCATGTCATGACTAGATTGCCTAACTTTAATACATTATATAAAGTCGAATGCTAGTTATGACAAAAATTGCTAATCTTTGATTTTGTGACAATTCATGATTAAAGTCAATGCAAAAATTGTTTCATATTTGTAGCGAATATGCATTTAATAATAACTCATGGCAATATGAATTAAAAGAAAGCTAGCAATACAATTTTTAACACTCTTTAAAAATGTATTTTTATTATTTAATTAAATTTATTGAAAATAACAAAATTTTATGAGCCTCACTTATTATTTATTTGTACTCGCGATTCTGTAATTTCAAATAAATTTTAACTAGTATTTAAAACATGTTTAGGCACCCTTTATGAATTAAATGAGATTTTCTTTGTCAACAAGAAGACAATAATAGTTCATATAATTTACTTGCGACAACCAAGAAAAAAAATTTCTTCTATTACATCCATTGGTATGTTATTTTTCTTGTTTCTTGTTAGGTAAATAGTCTGTTTAGTACAAAAAGTATTTTCATATTTCATTTTTAGTACAATAAAAGAAACAACAACTTCCATCCTATCAATTTGACTTGAATTCTTTTAATGATTAATAAAAGTAAAGCACGTATTTAGTTTTTAGTAAGTATAATGTGTGTTTATCAAAAGAAAAATTAACTTCTACATCCAATTAACTTTTAAAGAATCACTAAAGTTTTACATTTGAAAAAAGAAGCAAAGAGTATTTCTTCTTTCAAGGTTAATTATATTTTAACCTTAATTTTTCTCTTTAATAAACATATTTAACAATCACATTAGACTACACAGGTGTTCAATTATCTCAACTATTTACGGAGTTTAAATAAAATTAACGAAATTAAATTTTTTTAACTAAGCTTGATATGCCGAATCGACTATTTATCCTTTCCTTTTTATCCTTGTGGTATTTTTGGCCAAGATTTTTACCAAAAACAGTTTATTTGTATTTTAGTCTCCCACAAGGGTTTAAAATTCTATTATAGTTATTATTGTTACCATCATGACCATAATCTTAGATTAATGGTCTTCAATAATAAACTGGAACCATGAACATGAAGGTATCACATCACAATTTGTTTTACAACAATGGGAAGGTGTGTATGTAAACAATCACAAGCTCTTTTGCCTTTTTCTCTAAATCAAGAGATAGCAAGCCAACTTCCATCTCCTTTTCATCTACTCTACTGTTGAATGTAGCTCTTCTATGCTTCAATTCAACAAGTCCTGGCAAATGAACAATGTTTGAACACCTAAAGCAAGCAAATTAATAACGTAACTTATGCATTGTAATTTGGCATTTAATGCATATTGATAGCATTTTGGTAGTGTGTTGTCTTAAATCAGCAAGTCAGCATGATCAAAGGCTATACCTGTATATACGTGCTAAAGACACACTTTACCGTAGTAAAGAAAGCTTCGAAGAATTCTTCCCTTCGGTCCTTTAGTCACCAATACCAGGGATTGGATAGAAGTAAAATCCTGTATTAGTTTCTCTGGTGGTATAATATAAGGCTTCAACACCAAGCACACTGGAAAATCTTTTTGTATTCTTCTTGCTCATGAAGTTCTCAACAAAATCATATCCTCTGAACCTATCGCAGTATTCTAGGATGTGATATATATCATTGTGGTATTCTAAAATTCCAGCTTTGTGATCCAGCAGAAGTGTAGCAACATTTCTTCATTTAGCACCATGCATCAGTTGATGGAGTCAAGTCCACCCGTATTTCAAGTCTTCTTCAGTTAGCATCATAGCTATTTTCAAAATGACTGCATCAGTTGATCGTGAAGTGCGTACCTCTATATTTCCCTTCCTCACCTTTTGCTAAAAATGAAAGAATCAATTTCTTTCCACAATCAGACTCCACCCTGGCTCTTTCTTGAGTTTCTCTTCTTTCATTGTCTTCCTCAGTCTCAAAACTTCCTGCCATTGTCCAGCCTCTGCATATATATTAGACAAAGCAACATGAACACCATGATTTTGTGGTTCCAGAGCAAGAATTTCATTCACCACTCTTACAGCAACCTCAGTATTCCCACTACTCTTGCTAGCTGCCAATAAAGCTCCCAAAATAACCACATCAGCCTTCCACGGCATTCCCTTCACCAGCTCCTCTGCCTCCAGCAACCTTCCCCCTCTTCCTAGAAGATCAACCAAGCATCCATAATGTTCAATCTTCGGATCAATTCCATACACCAACTTCATCGAACGAAAAATCTCACGACCAACATCAATCAAGCCAGCATGACAACAAGCCGACAAAACTCCAACAAAGGTGACACCATTAGGACAAACAATCTGTTCCCTCTTCATCTTCTCAAACAAACCAAGAGCATCTTCCGCATGTCCATGAGCACCCAACCCACAGATCATAGCATTCCATGTAACAACATTCCTCTCTGGCATTTCATCAAACAACCTCCTAGCCTTTGCAATCTCCCCATTCTTGGCATACATGTAAACCAACGCCGTCCCAAGAATCACCCCCTCTCCTAGTCCAACCCCTTTCACCCTCACAAAGCCATGAATCCTTTCTCCAAACTCAAGATAACCCGACCGGGCACACGCAGACAGTACCGAAGCTAGGATGGCACCACCGGGCTCAAAGCCCGCCCCAACCATCTCACTAAAAAGCTGCAAAGCCTCGTTGGAGCGGAAATTTTGAGCGTACCCACAAATCATAGTGGTCCAAAGACTCGGACTTCTTTCGGTCATTTCATCAAACAATAAACGAGCATCGATCCAATTGCCCGAAACCGAATAACACCGGACCAAAGCGTTAGCCACGTGCAAATCAGAAGCCAACCCGAACTTCATGACGTGAACGTGGAGCTGTTTGCAGGCTGGGAGGTTGCGCAATTGGGAGCATGCTTTGAGGAGGAAGGGGAAGGTGTGTTTACCGGGAAGGACGCGGTTGCGGCGCATGGCGAGGTAGAGAGAGAGCGCGTGGAGCGCCTGGGGCTGGGCGCGGATGAGGGTATTCCACATAAAGGAGTTGGGGTGGGGTGTGGACTGGAAGATTCTGGAAGCGTGGGAAAGGTCGGCGAAGGGGGAGAGGGCGCAGGAGAAGAGCAAGCGGCTGACAGCATAGGCATCAGCGGTGACGACGGCGGAAACAATCATCTGGGCGTGAAGCTGCTTCAGCTGGTCCATGGTGGTGCATTTGTCCGCGAGGACTGCCAGAGTGGAGAGGATTCTATGCAGTAATGATGGAGAACAGGGTTGCAGTTTTGGCGCTAACATTTGAATACGACACTATAGTAACCCTGTTCAATTCTTAGCAGCTCGGTTAGTCGTGCATGACGAAGAACGGGAGTATTTTATTGTTTTTCGTAGATACGGTACATATTTTCGTCTCACTTTATTTATTTTAGTTTTTATTTTTGTTTTGTGGTTAATTTAGTCTTTATTTATGTAAATTTTAATCAATTAAGTTCTTTTAGTAACAAGGTGTTAAAAATATTTTATAACACAATGGACAACTTAACACTATTTGGGAGTTGAAAAATATTTTGACGTTACCCGTTATATTTGTATATACTCTTAATGTTTAGTAGATCTTCAAATCCAAATTGGAGATAAATATTGATTTAAGGTTTGAAGGAGAACAATTTGTAACCATTAAGAAGATATTGTGCACAATCCACCTTGTGAGTTTGAAGGTGAGGTATGTCTCATCACCATTCATCTTCTTCATCTTGTTGTAATAGTTGAGGGCAGTCAAGTTGTAGTGGTTCTTATGTTCGTGGTTCAAGACGTATGGGTTTAACCCCCATTTGCAAATCTAAAGAGTTTGCGGTGCTCAAAGTGGCATGAACTTCAAGGAATAATGATAGACAATTTTGGGGTTGTCCTAACTATAAGGTTATATTCACATGTGCCTTATAAAAATTCTTTATTCCATATTTGGCTTTGGTATACATTCATAAGACAATTTTGGCCTTGTTACTTTTGAGTTTAATAACAAAGTGATTCCTGTAATGTGGTGTGGTGTAAGCACTTCAAATGGAGTGGTGAAGAATTATTTGATGAAAGGGATATTGTTAAAGCCAAGCAAAGGATGAAGATTTCTAAGTTGGAGGGTTCTGAAGGAAAAGATCCAATTTTTATTAGGATTAGTTTTTGTTATTGGTGTAATGAACAAAGTGATGGTTTCAGTAATGTTACAAAAGTGATGTGTTTAGGTGGGGATGTTCTTAAGGTTGTATCATTTTTCTATGTAATGTTAAGGATGATCACGTTTTGTGTAACCATTCAATGAATGAAGTTATGAATTTTTTTTACTGCAAAATTTGTTCAAAGTGGTTTCTAATTACATTTAAATTTGTTTAATCCAATCCTCATTTTGGCTTAAATTTGTTCAATATAATCCCTATTTTTTTTAAGAAAACTTGTGAATCAAAACTTGTAATCAGAAGTCCATATTTCCATATCACAACACATTTTTTGTGTAATCAGAACCTGTAAACACACAACTAGTACAAACTTCAATACTAATAAAATGAGAAGTACTACATATTACAATGGCAACATTAATAACAAAATTATATTGCAACATAAAAATGTACGTAGTTAACCATATTAATAACTGCATCAAATAAAAGAGTACAAAGTATTGGATCCTAAAGATTGATCACAAAAGAGTTCAAAGTACTGCATCCAAAAGATTGAACAAAAGAGGCCTAAATACATTGAACAAAAAATGTTGTCTCCTAAATATACCTAATTAAAACAAAGAAAGTGATGGTCAAGTTGGTCTCTGAAACTGCAATTTTTACCTCATTCTTGAAGTTGTTTGTCCAAACTACATTGGCACTTCCTATGGTTGTTGTGTAGGCTGTGTTGGTTGTGAGGACTGCTAACTTGATGGGGTGGTTATGTTGGTTTGAGGATTGCTGATTTGGTTATTAAGGATGTAGTGGGCAATTACTTTTGTTATGAGCCACTTCATAATATACCTTGCATCTTTTACAGTGATCAACTTTCCTCAATTCTGTATCATTCTTCTTTAACTCCCACTATTCCAATCTCCTCTTTTTCCTTTGGCCTCCCAGGTAATCTCTTTTTAAGAGGGGGTTGGACGTCATTATAGGTAGTCATGTCCAACAGTAGTTGGCCACTAACTGGATAAATGATGAAGTGATATGTTTCTTCATAAGTGGATAGTCTAAACCAATATGGTATGTAGTCCTCTACATTCAAATTTAAGAACTTCATCACAATAATTGCATGGTAGCAAGGTATGCCAGTGAGCAGCCATTTCCTGTAGGTGCATTCTTGTGTGTCGATGTTGACTTTGTACTTGTCCACAATAATGGAAATGCACCTTACTTCAAAAACATTTTCTCCTAACCAATTGTGAAAGTGTGAAATGTTATGAATAAGGGTGAAAATAAATATGTGTGACAAAAAGACTATGTAGGTACCTCGATATCTAGTTCTTTGTTAAATTTGATTCTCCTTGAAGTCTATTTTAATCTTGGCCCAAATTGAATCTTCTAAAGATTTGACTTTCTTTCGATTTGTGGCCCGCCTTTTCATTAAATAAAGTCTGATGTCCTCTAGCATTATTATGATTCATTTACTCCTTGTATCAATGATGACATTGTTGAAAGCTTCACTCATGTTGTCCACTAGCTGTCACATATAGCTTGATTTGTAAACCTAGATCTGGACCAAAATTTGTTTCGATGCTCAATAAGGTTGGTCTAAAAATAATGAAGAACAAATTTTTCAGCTTTAAGGGTAAAAAACAAACCTTGGGGGAATGGCTATCAAATATTTGTAAGCCTCAACATTCACTTCTTTTATATTTCTCATTTCTCTTTCACAAGCTTGGGATATGTGCTTGCAGTAGCCCACCACATTAAATTCTTCAATTGCCACGAAATATTTTTCCGAAATTGAAGTACAAATGGCACATGTAGAATCTTTGTTCTGCCCTGGGTAAAAGTTCATGTATAGCAGGCATAAGTCCTTGTGGATTACAAAAAGCACTCATTTAAGTCAATTAAGAAACTTTACAAAAGAAATTAATATAAATAGAAGGTACCAAATACCTTTTGTTGGTGTGACATAAATGTCATGGACTAGCATACTTCAACACCCTCAAGTCTTGAATTAATAGCTCTAGAAATCACATCCATGTATCTTTGTTCCCAACTTCAACAATTGCATAGCATAGTGGCAACATTTGGTCATTACCATCTCGACCAACAACAATTAACACCTTACCCCCAAACCTTCCTTTCAAAAAGCATCCATCCAACCCAACAATTGGTCTACATGACACAAAATTGTCTTTGAACGCTTTAAAACAAGTATAAAGTCTCTTAAATGTTGCTTCTCCCTCCACGTCTTCCACTTCAATTTTACTCTGGATCCCATATTAGATTTCAACAATTCATTGGCATAATCATATTTTCTTTTAAACTGCTCTTTAAATGAACCTTTGGACTTCCTCTACTGCCCTTGCTCTTGCCCTACGAGCCATAGACATTGAAACTCTTGTATTCCATTTCCTAACAACCTTGTTACATATATAATTTATCTTCAAACTAGGATTTTCTCTTAAGTCCCTCTCTAAGTTGTAATATGTGAGTTGTATTGTACACTTCTACGACGAGAATTTTATTTGATTACTCGTTGTAATTGAGAGTTCTTGATTTTAGGAGACATTGAGAAGGAAATGTCGAGAGGTTGATACTTGGTGTACCTAGAGAGGTTTGTACTCGTATACTTGGAGAGGTTGAAACTTATGTAACCTAATCATTACTAATCAAAAGTGTTTATTAGTGGAATTTTTTAAGCATGTTGGTTAAAAGTCTAGACATAGCCTCGAATGGAGGTGAACTAGTATATATTTGTTGTGTACATTTCCTATATCCCTACACTTTTAAATTAATCAGGTGACTCACTTGCGGTTGTGTATTTATGCATGTAGTTTTTGAATTTGTTTTCAAGCTCTATTCAACCCCTCCCCACCCTTTTAGATCCACATCACATTACTCCATCATGATAAACAATGGATATATCATAACTTGAGATATCTTTGTCTTTATTATTGTACTTGAAATTTGTATGTTGTGTTTCATCTTTAACTATAATATATTAGACAATATATATATATATATATATATATATTTTGAGAAGGTAAAGACAAGTATAATTTGATTAGACAAAAGTCTAACTTTTTAAGACTTATAAAAAATGATTAAAGTTTTAATGATAACAAATAATTTTATGTGTGTAATAAAGTTACTATGTGTGTATAAAATACAAAAATATATAAGATTCAATGATCAGACATAGACAAAATCTAAAGATAGTCATAGTTTAAAAATGGACTAGACAAACAAAGTTTAGAGTATGATCCAACACATTGTAGAATTTTGATTAATTGTTGCTAACAACAAACTAGGTTTATATTAAAATGTGGTCAAACAAATCAAAAGGGTTTGGTCACTAGAGAGTGTTCGTGAAGATGGAAAAAATAAGATCATAAAAGACAAGGTGTCTAAGTAGGGTATTGCTTAAGTCTTCTAGTCAAGGTATTGTATGCCCAATGCATTGTTCAAGTCATCTAACTAGTACATTGTTGGATTTATCTAACGCGCTTCACTAGATTCATCTACTTAGTGCTTTGCCAAACTCATATGATGACATTGTCTAATAAATGTATCATTTTATGAACTCATCTATCTCAATCATCTAATGATATCATCTATTGCACTCATTTAATGAGCTTGTCTACTAAAGACTCATCTCGTGGTATCGTTTGATGATTTTTTGGGAGGACCTTGTCTACACCTATTATCTAATGCATTGAAGGTGCGATCGTATGTTGAGTTAGGCTTTCTGCAAATGAAAGTTGATGCTTTGGTTATTATTTAGAGTGATATTTAAGAGACTTTTTAATATAGAAAAATGTTGTTATTTACATTAAATATTCAATGAATAGAATTGAATTTAATCTCATGGATTTTTGTGAAATTTGCCAACTTGGAGACAAGCAACACGAGTTGAGCGTTGCCACATTTGTAGTTGAAGATAGTTACTATGCAATCACCAATGAAAAGCATGGGCAAGTGTGAGTTAGAGCAACAACTAACCCTATCCGGAACTATTGTAAAAGGAGAGCAACAATGAACACTTCCATCATCACTTCCACCTTTAATCATCTCATCTCCATTGCATCACTTTTACTATTCTTTTTTTATTATGTCTAGTTTTACCTTCCATATGGGAGGCTAAATGTCTTGGATTGATTTTCTTGTAGTTTAGTAGTTGATTCAAATATTGTTTGCAAGTAATGAATTGTTCATTAATTTTATTCAATACAAATTATTATTTTGCTTCAATCTTCATAATTTCTAATTTTTGTTCATAAGACTGTTTTAGAATGTTCGTTTATAATTCAGTCTTGTGTCTTTAGTTAAAATTCTTATAAGTTTTCCGATAACCTTTTGCTTAAGTGAATAAGTAGTACTTTTTGAGTATTCGTTGGAAATTGTGAGGTATAATTAACACTTCATTCTTCGACATTGGAATGAGTGTAGTGAAATAACTTTTCACTTGTATATGTTGGAATTTATGAGAAACTAAAAGAGTTAATTAATGTTAGCTTGGTTAGTTTAGATTTACATATTTGTTTGTTTAACTACAAAGGTAAAAAAGAGAGTAGGATTTCACATGTATACATGTGAAGTCTAAATAGAGTTGTAATTGTAGATGTTGGAACAATTAAGAGTGTAAACAAATTAATTGATGTTTATCTAGTTAACTTGCAATGTCCATAAATTAAATGAATAACAATCTTATGATAACTAATGAAGCTATTGTTTTAGTCTTTCATATTTGTTTGACTATGAGAAAGCTAGAGAATCAACTTGTTTTTGTCATATTTGTTTAAGTCTTTCATTTAGTCTATTGTGTTATAAAACCCACTCCTTTCAATGTTATATGCTTCCAACTTTTTTTTCAAATTAAAATAAATGTGTTCTAAGTGAAGCTCTTAATTAGATTTGTTGGGAGATGACATGGGTTAGCTTAACCTTGTCTATTCTTTATTTTTGTTCATTAATAGTGCAATAGATTAGTGCATTAAATGATTATTGTATTGCATTAGACAAATGACATTTATTTGATTGCATCAACAACAACAATCAATGTGCTTCGTTTGATATGCGATAAAGCACCATGCTAAGTTTTATTATGTCTGATAAGTAAATTTTAATCAATTAAACAATAAGTATTATCCATGACTTAAGCTGACATGAACTCAAAGAATATTCCTAAAGCTTAAGTTTGTGATGTAGGAAATGTCTTCATCTGTTACCAAAAGAATTATTTCAAGTTCAACCTTCATTCAATATATCTTACGATTCGAGCTAAAGCTGAAATATTCGCCACCTTCATTTAACATAAGCACATGGAAACTTAGGCCCAACAATATACCCAAGTATGGTGAGTAGTTTTATCTCTCTTAAAAGTAAAAAAATATGAAATCTTGGGAGATAAGTATTGTCAAATATTAGAGAGATTGCATAAAAGAAAAGAGCAATAAATATTGCATGAAACACATTTAATGCATCTTAATGTCAAAGCTAAAAAAACGATAACAAAAAGAGAAGAAAACATCCAAGTGTTCAAAGCTACTCAATGACTAGAAAAAGGACTTGTAAGATCACTTATATAAAGACACTTTTTAAAGAACAACTCTCATTTTGCATGTGTCAAAATTCTACTAAATTTCTCCTTGTCTTAAAAGTTTTGTAAGAACATTATTTGTGTTAATCCTAATAATCTAGTAAAAAGAGCTTAACCAATGTATGCATTAAAGGTGCTACCCTTTTTGGTAAGTAAAAATTATAATTTTGTTTATCACTTAGACATTGTTTTTGTCTTGAACCAGGAGTGACTTGTTAAAATAATATTTAATTAAGTCAAAAGGGGATAAGGAAAAGAACAATTAAAGTGAGTCAGCTAAGAGTGATTTGGAATCAAAAGAGTACTCGGGTTAAGCTAGGAGTGACTTGTTGAAAGAATACTTAATTAAGCTAAAAAACGATTTGTTGAAAGAATACTTGAATGATATCAACAAAAAAATGGCCAGGTGACGAAGAATACTTGAATGATGTCAACAAAAAAGTGGCCAGGTGACGAAGAATACTTAATCGTATTTTGCAATGTTAGTTAACATAGAAAAACTTGTCTGGTTGGTCAAGAACTAGACATATAATCTATGTAATCATATGAATTAATGTAAAAATACTTTGTATCTTATCTTCTATCAACCTTGATGGCCTTCCTCCTAGTGAATCCATGAAAACGCAAGGTGGAAGCTCCATGGACGGTGTGAGGTTGCATAGAAGCTAAGGGATGGAAGGGAAAGTGTCTCAATTTGATGGTTTGGTGTGGTGTTTAGTGAAGGTTTTCCTAAGAGAGGTGAGGCCAACTTTAAGGAAAGAAGCTAGAGTGATTCTAGAGAGAATTCCACTCTAAGATGAGCTCAAATAAGAGATGTGCACCAAATTTGACATCATTTCATTTCTTAAATTCAAGCTAGAAAATACACGAGCAGAGACCTCTATTTATAGGAGCAAGTTGTTTTAAACCTAAATGAGCAAACCCATAAAAGAGTCATCTTGGAAAACTTGGAGAATAAGCTAGAAATCCTCTCCAATGAGAGGTGGACATGTGACCACTATATGAGAGAATCCTCTCCACTCATGGAATGACACATGACCACTACTTCTAGCAAATCATTTCCATTAGGAGAGTACCACATGGCCTCTACTTCACTCATGTCTTGTTCATCAAATTTCAAGACTACTATTTGACCCTTGGTCAACTCTCTTTTATGCACCCCTTTTTGGTCAACCTTGGGCGTTAACCCAAGTTGACTTAAGTTGACCAATATTCCTAATCTATTTTTGTCCATTATACAAAGTCCAAAATGAATTTGCTATACTACTTGGTCGAGAATGCACAATCCAAATATTATTTAAATATATACAACGAATCTTAGACTAGGTCTTCATAATTTTTAGTCCATGTAAACATCAATTTGAGCCTATTTAGCTTAGTCGAATCTCAATCTTCTTATATCCTTCTTATCATGATTCTTGTAGTGGGTCCTTCGGCTAAAAATTTGTCATCAAACCTCTTATATTGTAGGTCATAACTATTAATCTAACAAAGAAAAGAAGTTAAAAATTGAAATTTTAAAAATATTAAAATTAAGAAATTATAAATTTATAAAAATATAAAATTATGAAAATTATAGGATTATAAAATTAAAAATAATATGTAATAAAAACAAAACAAGGTGATAAATTAAGATTACTTTAACATAAAATTTAAACAATAATGATTTAATTAAAAAAATATAAATTTTTTAAATATTTAATATACTACAAGAGTTTAATAAAGACTTAAGTAAACATTCCCAAGCTTATTATAAACTTAAAACTTAACTAAACCTAAATTTATATAAAAAATATATTTTATTTTTAAAAAAGTAAAGTAACTGTAATAATAGTACATTATAAGCAACACGCAAAATGTGTAATATAATTTGACAATGGCAACATGAACACATCCCTGCGAATATGAACACAACCCTGCACCCATTGGTTAACAAGGTGAAGTTGTCAACAGAAAATGAAGTGGCACGAAACAGGTACCATAGGCACGAATGTGGTCACAACGACCCTTACGTTAGCAACAACCTTAATCCACCCCCAAATATCTACCACACCCATTCTCTTCTCTTCTCATTCTCATTCTCAACGAGTTCACCATTGCGTCTCTCCAATTCAATGGCTTCCACGCCTTTCTCCACTCTCTGCCACTTCCACAAACCCTCCCTCCGCTTCTTAGCGTTGGACAGGTCCACATTTTGCGGCGCGCCGGCAATCTCGTTCCCAAAGGTTCGGAAGAACCGCAAAATGGGAACCTTACCCGTTTGCAGAATTAGTTCTGCTGTCGCCTTCCGAGACCTCGACGCTGACGATTTTCGCCACCCGCTTGATCAACAGGTGCGTCCAATTTATTTCAGGTTTCTTCATCCGTCTTCGACAAATATCTTACTTCTTCTGAGTTAAAATCATCCTACTAACTTTTTCTATGAGTTGTGTAAATAGTTTTCTCTTTTATGATTTTTTGTTTTCTGGGAAGCGCTAATGATTGGTGGTGAGATTTTAATTTTGATGTTCCAGAATACGGTGATACTGAGAGCGATTCCAGGATTAAACGAACTTGGAAAGGCTCTTCTAGGTAACAAACAGATACCTCGTGTTCTAAGTAGCGGTGTTGTGGTTTATTGAGTTCTTGTGATGTTTAATAGCATGTGTAATTTGTTGAGATCTTAGTTGACGAAGAGTATTATGAAATCATAGTATATGAATGAGAAAAATTATGAGTCTTAAGTTCGGTTTTGTAGAATTGGGTTTTGTAGGTTTGCGTTTCACTAAAACTCCATATTTTAAGACTGCTCTAATTAGTAGTTCTGGTCAATTCTAACTTCTTTTTTTGCACCCCACTTTTTTAGTGGACGATGGAGATTTATCGAGCAATGGTACCTGTGAAAAATTATATTAACGTAAAGATTCTTATGTAATCCTCGTTTACTCAACTTGGGTGTTCTAAGTATAAAGTGGTTGGAAAGTCACGTTGAGTAGTGATATGTCTAAAGTAGTCTATATAGAAGGAGGACAATCCTCATACTAGCTAGCTGAATTTGGGGATTTGAGTTAGAAAAAGTGTTGGACAAAACCTATATGAAGTTATTTAGGTGTATTTAGTGTTGTTCTCACAATCAGAAGTGAAATTTTACCATCGAACTTATGCTGACTATTAGAAATGTAAGATAATATCTAAATATCTTTGGATATTTCTTATATTTCTAACTAACCTTTAATGCAAACATTTATTACATAGAAGTGAAACTATGATTCTGATAAGAACATAACACTAAAATTATATAGGAAATGTATTTAAGTTGTCATAAGTATTGAGTCATCATCAACTGGTAACTACAAGGATCATTGGTGTCAATAGTTTATCGACCCAGTACACCTTTGACAGGTATGCTAAGGTAGAATTTGGCCGCACACCAAATGAATTAGAAAGGTTTTGCTCTGTTCTCCGTAATATTCCAATCATTTAGTGGAACCAAGATGTGCCATCTTTTTTAACTCCATATTTTATTGTATTCTGTTTTTAGAACGTACAATCATGGAATTTACCATTCCCACATGTTGACCAAACGCGCCCTTGATATACAAGAATCTCTATGACTCATACCCCTAATATATTTCCATGCAAATTAACGTAGTTTATGCAAGCATCTGAAATTATTTAAGTTGGTAAAAAAGTCACAATATATATTTGCCCACACAGCTAGCCATTACGTTATATACTTTGTAGAAGACCAGAACAATCAACCGTAAGTAATAAATAGTTACAATAAGTGGCCCATGAATGGTTTTATTATATCTTTTAATATCAGGATCTCCACATCTGTTCACAATTTTGTGCATGGTTGTGGAGTGGTTATTCTTTTCTATATAAATAGTGAATTTGTCTGCTTTTCTATGATGATCAATGATGTTCAATTGGTTTTTTGGGGCACAAAACACCACCGCTATATACTAATTAAGAATATTCATAACTGCAACATGCTTTCAGATACCAGTGGGAAAATAGTTGTCATTGTAGTGTAGGTCCATGTTTCGGACATGGGTTTTATTGTATGACATGGTTCCTTAAAATGAAATGCAGGCACTGTAGCTGAGCAGGTTATGCTCCTTGAGAACATCGGGACATCTGTCCTTGTTTCTAAAAATCAGGTATCCTTTACACTAATCAAAATCCTTAAATAAGTACCTGCAAAGGACATTATAGGAAGATGCGCAATATAATAGATAAACTTTTCCTGCATCGGATAGTCCTTGCCTATTTTGTGGTGATGAAGGATTTCGTTGCAGTTCACTGTTACTACTTGCAAAAGAACGAAAATACAGTTATGATGCAGTTGTCAATGAATTTTTACATATTTGAATTCAAATATGACAATGTATATGCATTGGAAAAAACAATGCATGTCGGAAAACTATAATTATTTGTGTGAATTCCACTTTCTTTTTTTTATTCTTCACAAATGAAGAATCAGACTGTCAGAGTACATTCAATTGATTGTGTACTTGTAGATATGAATGTGCATGAGTCTGTGTAAGCCTCCTTGACAGATGAGGAATTTAACTTGTCCAATTTATCTATGTTGGTTCTGATTAAATATGAGAACTGTGAAGTATCCTCCCTTCCGATTTTTATTTCCACTCAGTTGAGCTGTGATATAATTATCTTTAATTAATGCAATTAGTTTCTTTCTGATTCGTTGACATCTAATATTACCTCAAGTAATTAAATAAACTTTTCCTCTTGTTTTGTCAGCTTCCTGATCTTTACCACCTAATGGTCGAAGCTGCAGAAATATTAAATGTTGATGCCCCTGATCTATATGTTCGTCAAAGTCCTGTACCAAATGCGTATACTTTAGCTATAAGTGGTAAACGACCTTTCGTTGTCATTCATACTAGCCTTGTGGAGCTCCTTACAAAAGCAGAGTTGCAGGTTATAATCTATTTCGTTTTTACAGTTTTTTAGTATCCACAAAGTGCTCCCATCTCCCTACTCAATGATGTTGGGTGTACGATCCATTGCATGATATATAAGCTTTCTCTTCAAAGATGCCTGATCAATTATTATTCAAACCATCTTTGTCTATCGTGTCCATTGTTCTGGTTCTGAATGTTATTTACTTGTGATCACTTCACTTTAACAGGCTGTTTTGGCTCATGAGCTAGGTCATCTAAAATGTGATCATGGTGTGTGGCTTACTTACGCAAATATTCTAACCCTTGGAGCCTATACTGTACCTGGTAGGTTACATAGAGTATTTTTTTTTTTTTCATAGACGTATTAATACCCACATAAATGGATATGTATACACTGCTTAAGTAGTTAGCTAGATTGAATGATCAAAGTTGGAGAAACATTTTTTTCTCTTACTCCGACAGGTAGAACAGGGAATAAAATCCATGTCACTCTTGTCACTAGTTGAGTATAACAACCTTAAAGGCTTGCTCATAATGCAATATTTTCGAACTTTTCTCTTTGACCTTTGAAAGGGTACCTTATTTCGACAGTGAAGTCTTGTCTTCTTTGTTCAACTCAATTTTTCATAACTAGTGCCGTTTGATGTAGGCATCGGTGGTATGATAGCTCGAACTTTAGAAGAGCAGCTATTCCGCTGGCTTCGAGCTGCTGAGCTGACTTGTGATCGAGCAGCTCTTCTAGTTGCTCAAGACCCTAAGGTATGCTACTATGCTGATACATGTAGATTGGTTATTATTCTATATTGATTAAAATACTGAATTATAAATTTTTCATTCCCCAACCCCACAAGAGGTCGTCATCTCTGTCCTCATGAAATTAGCTGGGGGATGTCCTTCTATGGCTGATCAACTAAATGTGGATGCATTCCTGGAGCAAGCTCGCTCTTATGAAAAAGCTGCTTCCAGCCCAATTGGATGGTATATAAGGTTTGTAGAATCTTGTTTAGGGCACTGGAAAATTATGTTGAGATTTTGTTTCCATTCAGAAGCTAAACTTCTGGCTGCTGATTAGGAATGCACAAACAAGGCAACTGTCACATCCTCTACCTGTTCTACGTGCTAGGGAAATTGATGAATGGTCAAGAACTCCAGCTTATAAATCCCTTTTGAAACGTGGAATTCAGATCAAACCAATAGAACAGAGTGTCTAGCAGTGTGTGCATGGATTTTGTTCAAAGTGCTCGGCAACTCAAAGGTTCTTCGAAGGTAATTTCTTTGAACTCTAATTTCTGCTTTACTTTTCTGCCCGTCATCCATGTCGGCAATATCTAAAAATATTTTGTAGGCTTAATTAAATTTAGTATTACGGCTGTAGTTAAATTCAAATTTGGTCTTACTTTTTTTTTCATAGATTTAATCCCACTAAATATTTTAAATATGCAATTTTTGGTTCATCTAATAATTTAGCATCTCATATTTAATGGGAATGTTAACTTGACCCTATCTATGTAGGACTATTGCATCGGTACGTCTATGTTGACGTGACATATTATTACACTTAGCATTTATGTTTAGAGTACAAAGTTATGTTAAGAGATGAATAAAGAAAAATAGCTAGAGAAATAAATTCGAAAATGTAAAAATAGGGAGACTAAATTCAAATTTGGACAATGAGAGAAAGACACTAAAAGGTCTATTAATATATGAAGTCCATTAATCTGTTTGTGTATAGGATGCAATTAATGTAATTTGTAGATATGGTATAGGTAATTTAGGTAAATTTATACGAAGTGTTTTTCAAATAAAAAAATAACAAAATGAAAATAAAAAATAAAACATATTTTTCAAAGGAAAAGTTAAAATTAATTTAGGTATAAAGTAGCAAGTTTTTTTTTATATTAACTTTTCCAAAATCAAATTTTTAACACGTCTAGAAATAAATTTCTTTATTATAAAACTCATTTTAGATATATCACTATGAATCTTGACACATTAGTTTCGGTAATTCAAAGTCCATCAATCGTACTTGTCACTTGAAAAGTTATTACATATAAAAACGGAAACAAGAAACATGGGAACCAAACTAAAGCCATGCCAGGAAACATAGAAAAGCAAACTCAAAAGGATAACAGAAAATGATTTGATATTTATTATGATTAATCTAGAGGTAAAACATTAAATCACTTCAAATAAAATCTATTATCGATCCTAAAATTAGATAGCCTCTTTATAGAGTGATTATTTTAATGAAAAATGTGATGTGAGATATCTTAAGTTTCATATCCTCTCAACTTTTAATACATTTTCTCTATCTACTACTTCTGAGGTCCCGAGGAGCAAAGAATTACACTCCAACATATAAATGTCTATCTCATTCTATATTATGAAAGATAATTAATATGAAGATTAATTTGAGTTTAACTTAATTTTACGAAACCAGAACCTGAGGTTTATAATAATCGGTGACAGATCTTGATCATAAATTTTAGACTTAAAATTTATATATGTTGCAAGAATTAATATAAAACTCCTCATATGCATCTATAATTATTTAAATATTAAAGAAGAGTTTTTCTAATTCAACAATCGGATCTTTGGATCTTTAGTATGATGCTTAGACGGAATCATTTTATCATTCTTAAATAATAAATTTATTATTTTATTTTTTTATCAATATATCTATTTTACAAAAAAAGTTTGAAAATAATATAATTTATCAAAATCTAATAAAAATTAAGAGATGTAATTGGTAAAAAAAGTTTATAATATTCAAATCAAATTAAAAAATGATTATAAAAGAATATATAATACATCATTTTTCTTTTTATATTCATAAGAAAAACAAATATACAAAAATTTCATGAAATAAAAAAATGTTAATTAATATTTCATTATCAAATAAGGTAAAAGATAATTATATTTTTTTTATCTTCAATAATAAAAGAGAGTATATGAGAAATGAGTAGATAAAAAGTGAGTTTGTACCTAATTTATTTTTTCTGCATAAAAAAATAAAATAGGTGAGTGAAAGATAAATACAATCTTGTGAGAAATCCAAAATATAACAAGAAAAAACATAAAAAATATCTCTTTCTTATTGAATTAATTTTATATTTTTTTATAAAAAAAATTAAAAATTTACATAATTTAATTTTCATTAATATAATATATATTACATAAATTTAACAAATTTTAAAAAATTTAGGGCCATGGGCCCTGTAAACCGCCATTTTATAAAATTATATTTACAATACATTTATATATTATGTATTTTTGGTCATAATCCAAGACGCTTGCCCAAGGAAGGAATGAATATTTTGAGTGAGAATATAGAAATCCAATATCGAAGGACTGAATAGGCCTGATATACCTTATTAGGGACAGACAATGATAGGTTTTGATATCATATTAGAAAATAAATTTAAAGATTAACTAATTTATAAATTTAATTTAAAATTTAATTCAATATAAAAAATTAATTTTATAAGGTGATGTTTAAATTTATAATGTGAAATTTCTAACAAGAACAATGAAAAAAAAATGATATATATATATATATAACCGTGCATGGGAGAGAGATCTAACAAAAACAATGCATAAACTTTTATTTCGCATAATGTCCCTTTTCAACACTTGGTAGCATTTTTATTTCTCACTATGTTGTTTTATTTTATTTAGTGGAACAGCAAGTGCTTGGTGGCGGTTGATTGTAGCAGGCTGCTGCAAACTTCTTGTGTAAATCTACAAATGTGTATTCAGTTTGTAATATAAGTGAACCTGTAAGTAGAGTTTTGATGACATTGATTATTATTTCATAGAAATAGTTACCCTTATAAAGGTAAGGATTACCTGTATAATTCTAGCCTAGGAGGGAAAAATAAATAATAAACCTTTTAGTACCTCAGATTTGAATTAAATTTTATTTTAATCTCTGAATCTTAAAGGGATATTTTAGTCTATCAAATATAAACCTAATATTTTAAATCTCTCTAATTTAAATAATAGTTTTAGCAGTCCTCTAAATTTAGAAACATTCCTTTAGTTTCAATTTAAAGTTCGTTTTTAAGTTTTCTAATCTAGAAATAATTCATTTTTATTTTTAAAGATAACAATTCATTAAATTGAGTAAGAAAATTTTAATTTTAATTGTCTTTTTCATATTATTTTCCTTTCATTGTAATAATGGTACGAGTGAATGCTATTATGATTAAAATGGTGTGGTCTCTGGTGACAAAGGGGACAATTTGGATAGATTTGATTTTGATTTATAATCAACATGGTAAAATAATTTGGATAAATTTGACTTTGAATTATAATGCACTAGATAAAATAATTTATTTTAATTCATAAGAAATTGATCCCATTTTCATTTAATAAAAACTCAATCAATTCATCTATGGAGAATTTTTTCATAGAAAGATATCCAACTCATCCGTCAAAAATTTAAAAACAAATTATAATTTAAAAATGTTCAAAACTAATATTTTTAAAATAAATTTAATATTTTTAAATTAAAAAATATATGAAATGTTTAATTATAAAAAAGTTCGGATTGTAACACTCATTTAATTAATAATACTAATTAAAGGAAATGTCACACAGGATAAAATAGTAAGCACGGTCTTGGAGTATAAATGCTACTCCTACAGTTATCCCAAAAGGAATAAGAAGGATTAAGGCACACCACGATGCCAGTAACAAAGTATAGTAAGAATCAACAATAATTCAAAATAAAGCCTAGAGGTAAGACAATACATGGGTCGTAGCCCTAGGAGAAAAACCCAAGCAAAAGGAATCCAGCCCGAGCAGGCTATGTAGTGGAGTCACCATTTCTGTTGACCACGAGAATTTCTCGTATCTGCTCACATCATTAAATTGATGATCATTGCAAAGAGAGAAAACCACACAAATAGAACATACAACAAACAAAAGGGGTAAGCTAGACCAGAAGATGATTTATCATACAATTACATACAATTTTATAATTCAAGATGTATAAGCCAACCAATCATGTTATGACTTGCAAACAATACATTAAGACTCAGACACGACTCATCTGAATACATATAATTAGTCGGATTCAGCGAATGCTTGCACTTGTGGTGGACTTCCCTGCTCTATTGAGCTAAATGTTACAGTGTCTCACCTCCCACACACAAGGTTAACCCTTAATGGGTTCCAAGCCTCCTGCTACTCTCACCACTAGGGTCAGTACGCTCTATGTGAGACTAACTGACTCTTTAGAGTGTCAGGATGCAACCTTACCTTGAATCCTTACTAAATTATATAGATGGGACACCATCATGAACTCCCACTAACAGGGGTCATGGAATTACATCCCAACCAACTGAGGCACCACCATGAGGTCTCACCTAGAGGCTCATGAAATTACGCTCTAACCAATGAGGCACCACCACGAAACTATTGTGGAATTACGTCCTAACCACAAACGAATCATGTTCCACCAACCAATCAAATACTTATCATGCATATAAATCTCATGCTAACCTTTATAACCAACCTTCATTCATATTCCATGCCAAAACCATACCAAGTTCATCATTCTCAATCCATGAACCAATCCATACATGCGACATCACTCCAAAACATACTTTAACATACTAATCCAAACCAAACAAGTGGCATACATCCAAGAACAGAGGAAAAGCATAACAAAACACTCTCTCGCCTAGCTCCTCGCTCAGGCAGAAAGGTCTCGCTCAGGCGAGAGGTTTCCCTCGCTCAGGCGAGCTCCCTTCGCTTAGGCGAGAGCTCGAAAAGAGGAACATGGAGCATTCGCGTTCTCTCGCTTAGGCGAGACCTCCTCGCCTGAGCGAGATGGATCTCGCTTAAAACAGGAGCTCGTCGCCTGAGTGACAACTCACGTAAACTCCAGGGAGAAACCCCTAGTGCTCTCGCTTGGGCGAAAATACCAGGGTTCTCCACTGTTCTCGGGTGTACAACCAAGGATTCACAACCAAACAAAGTTTTAGCACTTTTTTCAAGCACTCACAACATCAAATAAGCCACCATAACATAAAACCACACCAAAACAAGCATAAAATCGAAGAACAAACAAAACCCTAGCTTCCCTTACTTGGAAGGAGCTAGTACAAGACCTCGACACTGAACCGCGGAGCACAGCAGCTCTAGAGTTAGATTTCACGAGGTGAGCAGAAGTGAGGTTATAACGAAAACCCTAACAATGACCACAAAAACTAGACCAGAGAGGAATAATATGAGTTGATGAACACTTACGTAAGTAAAAACGAGGTGGGGCTAATCTTGGATCTCATTGAACTCTAAACCCTAACAGAGCTCTGAAGTGGAAAAAAGAAGAAGAGTAATCAAGGTACTATTTTGCAAGAATGGAAAATGTGAGGGGGTTTGACTACCTTAGGAGCTTTGTATACCCTATGGGCCAGCCCTAGGCCCAACTATTTTGGAGCAACCTTTAAACGTAAGGGCAGAAAAGAATGGGCCATACAGGGATTGAATTATTTTTCTTCCAAACTATTAAATTTTGAAAAGTAATGTTGAACCATTAAACATCTACAAAATAAAAATAGATTAATTTAGTTTAATTTATTTTTTTATTTTTTATTATGGATAATTTTAGTTATCTATACATAATCTATTTGAAGGGAGCACAAAGTGCAAAATTTTTAAAATGTTCAAAACTAATATTTTTAAAATAAATTTATTTTTTTAAATTAAAAAATATATGAAATGTTTAATTATAAAAAATTGGGATTGAATTAATTTTCTTCCAAACTATTGAATTTTGAAAAATAATGTTAAATCATTAAACATCTACAAAACAAAAATAAATTAATTTAGTTTAATTTAATTTTTAATTTTTAATTTTTATTATGGATAATTTTAGTTATCTATAGCACAAAGTGCAAAATTTTTAAACATCAAACAAAACACAATTAAAAAAACTAAAAAAAGAAAATTTTCAAACACTCCACAACATGACACATGGTTAGATAATAACATGATGACATGTGACAATGTCTCTTCTTGATGTGTTCACTTATTTTATCTCTTATTTTATGACTTTTATTATTTTTAAATATTCAAAACAATATACATATTTAGTTATGTATAAGTACAAATATTTTTTTATAATATATATTTATATTTAAATAAATAAATAAAAATATAAATAAAAGGTTAAAATGATAATAATAACAAAATGAAATAAATTTTTAGTACTGAAGTCATGATTTTTATATTAAAATTTAAAAGAAATATATAAAAATATTAAAATGAATAAAAATAACATAATTTAAAAATTATAAATATCTAAATAAAAATATTATTTTTACAATCAAAACAACACAGTTAAAATAATAATAAGAATACATTTGACCTCTATTAAAAATTTAGTACCACTACACCATGATTTCTATATAAAAAAGTTCAAATAAAAATTTTGAAGGGAGCATATGTTCGAATGACATATCTATCTATACATAATATAATTAATTGAAAAGCAAAATTAAAAAAAAAATCAAAAAACTAGAAAAAAAAAACGAAATTTTCAAACATTTCGACACACGATTACATAATAACATGACATATGACAATGTCTTTTCTTACAATGTATCTATTTATTTTATCTCCTATTTTGTGACTTTATTATTTTGAAATATTCCAAATAATATATATATATATATATATATATATATATATATTTATGTATAAGTATAAATATTTTTTCATATTAATTAAATAAATATAAATATAAATAAAAAATTAAAATTATAATAATAACATAAAGAAATAAATCTTTTTAGTACCGTAAACATAAATTTTATATTGAAATTAAAAAAAATATAAAAATATAAAAATGAATAATAATAACGTAATTTAAAAAATATAAATATCTAAATAAAAATATTACTTTTACAATGAAAACAAGAAAGTTAAAATAATAATAACAATAAATTTTACATGTGTTTCTATTAAAAATTTATTACCACCACACTATCAAAACGTAAATCCCACAATGGGTTATGTTAAATATGCATAGAAATGATAAAAATTAGTGCAAAAACATAAAAAACGAGTGGAACACCTCCACAGACACCCACCAAAGTTTGAAGAACGAAAATGGAGGTTCGAAAGGAGTGAAGAAGAAGGGAGTGCGACTCCCTTATGCATGAAGACCTAATTTTTGTGGTCACCTCAAATCTGCTAGCATTATTTAGCAAAATGCCATTTTGTCACTCAGAATTACAAAAATGTCACTACTAGGCCTCAAGTGTTGGCTCATTCACTCAGATGACGTGGAAATGACGTGGAAATGACGTGGAAATGATGTGGCAATGATGTGGCAATGATGTGGCAAGTCTCTTCAACTAAATATTAATGTCCAAGCTCCAAAATTGCTTCACCCAAATACCTAAAAATAATTAAAAACGAAAATTAGGCCAAATAATATGAAATTAACCCAAATTCGGAACAATGACCCAATAAAGCCCAACAGATGAAAACACACTAAAGATGAACAATTAAGCACTGAACAACTGACAAATAGGTACACAAAGGCTAGTGGAATGAAGGAAAATAATGACTCATCAACCACCTGGCGGCACCTTGCTAGCCGTTAGGCGCTAGCGCAATAAATTTGGAAATTTGTGGGTTATGAGATGGAGTGCGAGGTTGGGAGTGGTTGTTTGCTTTTGATGTACGTGGTCTACAAGGCTTTGGTGATACCTCAAAAGTCAACTTGCTGGAGTGTTCCTTGAGTTGTGGCTCGAAACATATCCCTTGAGTTGTGGCTCGAGATGGCAGATGAACACAAGGAACTTTTGAGTTGTGGCTCGGGTTGACGAGTGTTGTCGGTGTAAGTGTACGAGTTGTGGCTCGTACAGATGGGTCCTAATAGATTGCCCTCTTTAGTATTTATTTAACGAGTTTGGTAGTCTTGGGACGTTACGAACTATGTTCGTATTGAGAACTCCACCTGGCGTTACATAAAACAAGAGAGAAAAAAAGAGACATAAGACAAACAGACTCAAAACAAAATAATGGAGACACATCCAACACAGAAGGGTTCAAAGCTGCTAGGTATCCATGAACATCATCCATGCAATTCAAAACATGTCAAGTACTCAGTTTAGCTCGAAGAGAGAATCGAAAGCAACATAACCTCACAAAATATGCACTGTATCAGTCAAATTTGTAGGCTACTGTTTACTCTCAAAGCACCCTTGAAAAACAAACATCAAACGGACTTAGTAAGCCTTTAGAACCAACAACCAAACCAAAACGCATGCAGGTTAAGATCAGAAGGACTTTTCAAGGTTGTAATAGGACTGAGGACAAGGTGTGGAACATATGGATAAGTAGCTAAGCAACAAAGGAAATAGAAGAGCAATGAGGAATAAGTCTCAATCAAGCATGAAAGTAATCCTAAACACCAACACTTCCGAATTCGGTTCTCATACAGTGCTCAAATCCAAACTTCTTTTATTTCTTTTCTTTTCTTTTCTTTCCTTTTTGTTTTATCACTTCTCTTTTTTTTTTCTATACAAAGAACATGCAGAGAAGCAACAATTTTGAAATCCCATATGGGTATACAAATGAGCAATTTCAAGAACCAATAACAAGTGCGCGCACAACCACACTTGTTGTGCGCGACCACACTTAATTGAGCACCCATTCCCAAAACAATTCCAAAGCTCCAAAATTTCCTAAGGCAGGAATAATCATGGTTTTTCAAGCTAAGGGCTTGTAATGAGCTGTAGAACAATGAAAAGGTAGGCATGCTCAAAAAAGGGTATCAACGGACACAGTTCAAGGTGCGCTCATCTGGCTATAGGCTCACAGAACAAAATTGCCTAAATCATATCCCAACATGCATTTGAATCAGAAAAGCATCAAAAAGAGTCAAGCCAAGGCCATTGTGCAAGCATTCAAGAGGCATATATCACACAATCAAAGAACAGAGAGTGGCTCAAATCATCACACAGGGTAAAACAATTTAAAAGTAACTTGACATGCAAAGAGAAAGCAAGGATATCAGTCCACAGAATAACCAACAACTCATCCTCCAAAAGTGAAGTGAGTGTCCCAAACAGAAAACAAAAAATAACACAAATTAACACAAATTAACAAAAAGGAAACAAACAAAAGGAAACAACAACGGACATACCTGGACAAGTGCAATAAAAGTAAAGAAGGAGAAAGGAAACTCCCTGAATCATAGTGAAATAGAAGTGGGATCAAACTGGGAAGTCTCCTCTACAACAATATCCACCAAGGCAGGATTGCTGAGGAATGACTTCAGACGATGCCCATTCACTTTGAAGCTCTTATTGGTGGATTGGCTTTTGATCTCAACTGCACCATAAGGATAAAAATTAGTCACCACAAAAGGACCAATCCACTTTGACCGCAACTTACCCCCTATGCGTCCAAGTCTAGAGTTATACACAACAAACTCCTTATAGAACATAAAGTTCTGATATGCTTCTACATGGATCTCATCTAACTCGTTCAACTGCAGCTTCCTTTCCTCACCAGCTTGATCAAGTGAGAAGTTGCATGACTTGACAACCAGTAGGCTCGGTGCTTAATCTCCATTGGAAGGTGGCATGGCTTATCAAATACAACCCGATAAGGAGACATCCCTATAGGTACCTTGTTAGCAGTCATGTGAGCCCAAAGAGCATCCTGAAGTCTTGATGAAGGCGTGGTTCAGGATCGTCATAGGGATTTCAGAGCAATTGATGGAATCATGCCCAAGACCTTCAAAGAGATCTCAGATTAGATTCAAATTGTAGAATATGAACTCTTTTATAATTTTTGTAAAGTTTTTTTTGTTTGGGCTTTATCGGACCTTTATTTGTGTTAGGCCTTTTTGTGTTTCTGCCCATAGTATATAAGTCCTTGTGACACACATTTGTAGGGAGATTTGAGTTTTATGAAACAGTGAGTTTTCTCTCAAGTCTCGAGGTTCTCCTCAGAACCACCGATCCTTATCTTTGAATCTCCAATTCAAAGTGGCGGATCTTCCTCACTTATCTTGGAATCTCCTCCAAGTGGCATGAATTCCTCCTGTTCCGAAAACCCCCAAATCGACGTCCTCCATTTTCTCCCATTCGTTCTAGGGTTCATACCCATTTTCGTTCTAAATGAATTTCCACCCCAAATCCGAGACGATCCTTCATCATATGGTATCAGAGCTCGGTTAGTTGTACTTTTGATATTGGTTTCAGATTTTCTCGCTTGTGCTTCCAAAATTGTTCGTGGTGCATTCGTTTGTTAACTGTTCTTGTTCGTTCTTCGGGGTTTTGTTGTTTTTCTTCGTTAGTTCTCGTTCATCATTATGTTTGGATCATATTCGTAGCTCTTCGTCTGGCTTGCTTTTGAATTGGTGAATGGAGCTGGTTGTTTATCCATAGCGGCACAATTTTGTGGCTTTCAAAATGACAGTGTCGCAATGGTCGTTCCGTGGTGTTTGGGGGTCGTGAATTGCCACAAGTAGTTGTTCTTGGTTCAGTTGTGGGTTTCTAAACCTCGACAATGAATGGACTGTGGTCTTGGTTCATCTTTTATTTGAAGTTTTGGTAGACGCACAACACTAGAGGAGTGGATTGTGTTTATTGCAATTGAGTAAAGAGGAGTTAAGAATGCATACAAGATGTTTGCGAAAATGACTCACTAAAGATTTTTGAAGATTTTTGTCTCATATTAAATTGGTGAAACTCCAAACAATTGGCATATTGATGTGGTTGGATTGGCACTGAATTTGTGAACACAACAGGGTGTGTGGTGTTGAAGCATGCGATGTGTTGTGTTGCTTGAAGCGATGGATACTAGTGCATAGTAGAAACTTCGTACTTGAGGATTTGTTGGCCCTATCTTGAAGCAACAAAGGTCTTGGTGCAGTAGAGAGAATTTGATTGGAACAATTGGAGAAAGTGCAGCCAGTGTTGATTTTTGTTTGCAGATTCATGTGATGGCAATTTTGTTGCAGCAATAAGTTTGTGGCCTTTTGGTGTAGAATTCTCAGTGGTGCTGCAGCAGTCTGATGCATTTGGTGGCAGCCAACTTAAGTCTCATTCGGTGCACACCAAATTACAATTGAAGTTGATTCATTCGGTGGTGGATGAAACTAAAATTTTCCCTGACAAAGCAAACACGTCGTACACATTGTTTTTCTAGAATCATCAAAAGCCACATGAAGTATTGGCATTGGTGACAACGTTTTAATCTAATTTAAAGGGGGGCTGGTCTAGTAAGTGAGTGGTTGTGTGAAGTTGTTGGCTGAGTCAAATAGTTAGAGACATAGACAATTTTTTTTTTCTGAATTAGTGCGGTCCGAGCAGCGGATTTATCTCATTATATGATCTTGTGTTTTAGTGTTGCACTTGGTTTAGCTTGGTGCTAGTCTATACGGTGACAACAGCGGGTCTAGGCCATTGGGTGCAAAATTTCTTCAAAACCTCCTCGCTTAAGCGGGGTTCCAAGCGGTGCAGTGTGGTTGGCTCCTTGCTACATTCGGTGGCAGCCTTTTAGGCAATTTGGTGAAGTAGCTTGGACTCCTTTCTGTGCACATTTTAGAGTGTTCCAAGCGGTGCAGATTTGGAAATGGTTGTTGCTTTCATTGGTGCAGAACAAGTTGGGTATGACAGCCAACTAAATAGGTGAATGAGCAGTGTGCTTGCTGAAAAATTCAGTGCAACAATCACATTAGGCAGTAAGTGGTGTGTTGGTTACTTCCCTTTATCCAAAGTGAGTTTGGTGCAAAAGGAATTCATCATATGAATTTGGGACGTCTAGTGGCAGCAGCGAGAACTACCTTGTGGCAGCAAAGTCAGCAAGATTCATTGATTACATCGTTTTATTTCTTTGCTTTTGGAATTCTTGGTGCAATTTGGATTCTTGCAGCTACATACCAGATCGGTGAGTGATGTTAAAGGAGGGACCACTTAAGATAGCTAAACGATGTAGCTGGACAGCAGGCAATTTTGTTCTTCTCAAGCGGTGACAATAACTTTTTTTTTTCTAGTTCATTGGTTAAATTCACGTGAATTTTGGTTGGATTGGCTGAATCTTTTGGAGGCTTAGATTGGATATTTTGTCTTGGTGCATCGGTGACAAAACATAAATTTTGTGTAGTGTCGCAACCATTTATTTATTTCAGTTGGTGTCAGCCTTTTTATTTTGATGTGGGAGTAACCTATAATCCTGTTTCGGTGCAACAGGTGTAGTGAATTGCCACGTGAAATTGGAGTTAGAAGTGCTAAAACAGTTTGGACCAACTATAGTAGCGGTAGTGCAACAGTGCAAAGAATCCGTGAATTAAGCGTGGCTTAGTCCTTTTGGTGCAGAAATTTCACTTGAGTATCTAGTTCATGCGGTATTTCTTTGATTGGCACGTGAAATAGGCTAGCGGTGGAGCATGGTGAAAGTAGCAGATTCAAGTTGTTGGTGATTGTGATTGGCACGTTGTTTGGTATTTGGGTTCAGTGAATTTGGTTTGTTTAATGTCAGGTGCAGATTTGTTTAAGCTGCCAGTGCTTAGTCATTTTGATGTAGGACATCAACCCCCTTGCTTAAGCGAAACAATTGGGTGCAACAACTTTTGTTTTATGCAATTTCATTCGGTGCAGAATTGGCAACAGTGCAACAGTAGGCTGATCCAAAACTAGCCCCTGCAGCCACATGTTCATGACTGCAACTTGCCTAGGCCATTTGGTACAATTTTTTTTTTGAAACGTGTTGGTGCAGAACATTTTGACCAAAGCCGTGATTCTAGTGCAACACTCTTCGTTTGGCTAGTGCCTTTGTGGTTCAATGTTAAGTTAGTGAACGTGGATTAATGCAATTTGGTCCCTGTAGCATTTTCATGTTCTATTCCTAGTGCACTCTCACATTTTGGTTTGCCTAGTCTTGCCATTTAGAGTTATTATTTGTTCACCTTCGCTTTGCTTGAGTCTTTTGTCTATCACATTCCTTTGAGTTTGCTTTTCGTTTGTTTCTTGTGTTGTGGGACAATGTACCTTGAGCTAAATTGTTGGAAGTATTGCTTGTGAGAGTTTGAATTAATCATCACATTTTAGCTTGAGTATGTTATTTCACATTTCTAGTAGTAATTCTAAATACACTTGTGAACACCCAATTTCGTCCGGGTAACAATGATAAAAATAATAAACAAAAAAATTAATTAATTAAAGTTCAATTGAGAAGAATAAATAAATAAATAAATAATAAAAAAAGGGAAAAAATATGTTTTAGTTCGAGAAAAAAATAATAAATATCTATGTTTATTTTATTATTATTATTATTTTTATTTTTTGATTTAATTTTGTTTTATTTATTTATTTATTTGGGCTTATTTTATTTTCCTTTCTATTATTACAACTCCATTTTTGTTTTACGTCTCTCATTTTAGTTTAATAAAAAAGAAACAAAATAACAAAACAAAAAAAAAATAGTAAAAACTACAGAAAAGGAAAAAGGGAAAGAAAGAGGTAACGTAAGGTCTCTTTGTTATCAGACCCATGCCTGCTATGCTATCATGGTTTTGTATTGGGAATGATCTGTAGCATGGTCATGATGGCTGAAGGAGCAGGAAGCAACATCTGCTCTCAGCCTTGTCCCAAATTTCGAGATTGGGAGGTGCATAAAGTTACGTAATAAAAAGGGGAAGATTCATGAGAAGAGGGGTCTTTTTTTTTGGGATTACTACTGAGAGGGGTTTGGGCACTAGAAATCAGTGAGGGAGAGAAGGAGTCAAATTTTAAAACAGAAGCAAAAGCTGTTAGTGCATTAAGTTTTATTTTCACAGTAAGTGTTCTTAACCCCTCCTTAGCTTATGTTACCGTGACTTGATGTTGCTGTTGATGTTCATGGGTGTATGAATTAGAGCTTATGTTAACGTGACTTGATATTGATGTTCATGAATGTATGGATGAAAGATGGTATGAGATGAGCATAGTTACATCTGTTATTCATTTTGTTTATTCCCATCGCACCTGGGTACAGTAAAGAACAGAGCACAATGTTTTTTTTTTTTTTATTTTTTTATTTTATCTGCCAAAATATGTTCTTGTTTGGGTGTTACTGCTGTCCGAATGAGTGCTGGAAAATAACCTCACCCTCAATCTCAATCTCTCTCGCCACCATCATCTTTCCCTTATCACCTTCTACCTGCGAGAAATTGCCAAACCAGAACCCAAACACATTTCACCAACAATTATATTTTGCAGAACACATTTTTACTAACTTTCTCGTTCACCATCATCTTCATGTCACACCTGCATATAAAAAAAAGGGACATAGACCCAAAAGCAGTACTCACACGGTCATCCACACTATTGTCCCATCATCCTTCGTTGTCCACTCATCCTTTCATTTTCACTCCACTCCCATTATTTCTGCACAACCGAAACTCTCCTATCATCAGCCTCATCATAAGCCCGCACCAGTCCGCCATTAATGAACCTTCATCACCAAATAGCAGATTCAATTTTGGACTCTTATTCTGCACTACAACCACACCCATTCTTCATCATCAATAGAAACCACCTTGTTTCTGTTACAACCCATCCCTACGATTCGTCATCACAACCCAACACAAATCGAAAAAGCGAAACCACAAGAGGAAGGTGGTGGCAACTGGCATCTCGGACAGTGCTCTTTGTAAGTGGCTGTGGCGCCGTGGCGGCAGTCCAGGCCGCGGCGGTTGGAGATGACGAACACGAGGCTAGACCGGCATGGTGTGCGACGGCGGAGCTCCAGGATCTGGTCCTGTCTTGCGCGAGAGAAGAAACGACGATGAAGGCGATTTGGGGAGCTGAGTTCCCGCCGGCGATGCTTTCGGTGGAGGCTGGCGTTGACGGCAGCGCGTCTCGCCAGCCGTGGGACTTGCGGCAGTGGCACATGCGGCTGGAATCTTGTGGCTCGGGAGAAGAGAAGAAGAGCTGCCGTGGGTGAAGTTAAGAGAAGGTAGGCTTGAATTAAAATTAGTTTTCTCCTTTTCCTTATTTCAAAATCAGCCCACTCCTGCTCGCTGCACCTCCATCTTTATCTTTCACACCCTCTTTGCTTTAGGAACTCCTTCGCGCAACCCCCTTTTTTATTTGTACACCTCCATTCATTTGTTCTATTTTTGTTGTGTATTATTTTTCTCCGTTGCACCCCCATTTTTAATCCCTGCGCACCCCCTGTTTTTAATTTATGCAGTTTCACACATTCTCTTTATCCCTGCGCACCCTCTGTTTTTAATTTATGCAGTTTCACACATTCTCTTTATCCCTGCGCACCCCCTGTTTTTAATTTCTGCAGTTTCACACATTCACTTTGTCCCTGTCCACCCCCTGTTTTTAATTTCTGCAGTTTCACACATTTTCTTTATCCCTGCGCACCCCCTGTTTTTTGATTTCTGCAGCTTTACAATTTGTATTACTTGCTCATTTATTGCAGCCCTTTGTTTCACTATGCATACACCTCCCAACTTTCACTTCCTCGCGTACCTCCATAATTGCTAATCCCGCACCCCTGCACACACTTTTTACTCCTATTTTGGGTTTGTTTTATACTTTATTTACTACACCCTCCACCCTTAATAAACACACCTCATTTACTTCATGTACCTCCCACTAATTACTCATATACTCTCATATTTTGTTTTCTAGTTTCATCTTTTAATTAAATTGTCTTTTTTTCATTATTATTATTAATTTCTTATTTATTTATTTATCTTTTATTATTTTATTTATTTTCTTTTCTTTTATTTATAATTTTTTTTGAAAATTATCAAAAATTGCAAAAAATAGAAAAGTAAAAAAAAGGGGTAAAAATACTCTCTTTCACTTTATTGTGTCTGTCCGGTCGCTCGCACCATGTGACACTTACTTTCTAAAAAATACCAAAAATAGTTTCTTTATCTTTTAGTATTTGTTCGACCGCTCGCGTCGTGTGACATATTTTCTAAAAAATTCAAAAAACCCAAAAAAATACAGTTTTCAAAATATAAAAATATCAATATTTTCAAACAAAAAATGTCGTTTTAAGGAACTACGTAACCCTGATTTCTTATTTTTAATGAGAATACGTAGGACAAAGGTCAATCCTTGTCGGGCCCAAAAAATTAAAAAAATATATTTTTGTTTCTTTCTAATATTTTTGTCTTATTATTTTTGGGCAAAATTAATATTTTGAAATCCACATCAACTTTGCATTTTTAATTAAAGGTACCGCCCTCGGGCGGACGTGGTAGGATGCTAACACCTTCCCTACGCGTAATCGACTCCCGAATCCAAAATGTGGTTTTTCGCAGACTTGTCTTATCTTTATGGTTTTCCAGAATAACTATGGTGGCAACTCCAAAATCTTTTTTAAACCTGTTTTCTTTTTTCGGTTCGCCTTCCCGTCGTGATTCCGGTTGCGACAGCTGGCGACTTCACTGAGGAAGCTAGAGAGTCAAGCCATTTAATTAGATATGCGAACTTCATGTGGTTTTTTCCTTATGTTTTATTTCCTCTTTCTTTTTCTTTGTTTATTATTGTCTTTATTTGCATGTGTATATATTTGTCTCTTGAAGTGATTGTGTGTAAATTGTTTTGCATATTTTGCTATATATCTGCCTAGGAAGTTTTCTGGTTGTTTTGCAGGTAGGGGTTATGGTATGCATCATTCTCCCTCCACACACACACTTTGTGCATATCATGAGCGGGGCCCTATACCCGGGTCTATGTAACTTAGAGTTAGAGGGGATTGTGTAGCAGTGCCACAGTGGATGAACTTCCCAAGTGGTCATTGTGAGAACCCCAGCTAGAGTTTGTTTACTTCGTTGGTACTCCCACATCTTGTTGTCTACCA
>Ga0214543_1002587_pt1 | contig 35605 bp, 21 predicted proteins | sample CNSS2metaG_FD_160094 | JGI IMG/M metagenome (GOLD analysis project Ga0214543, IMG submission 160094) | Root nodule microbial communities from cowpea collected in UCLA plant growth center, Los Angeles, California, USA - CNSS2 | ecosystem: Host-associated > Plants > Roots > Nodule | place: USA... | reverse complement strand
CATCATAAACAAAAAAAAAAAAAAAAAAAAAAAAAAAAAAAAAAAAAGAAGACAATAAGTGTAGCTCAACCTAAATTTAAAGTACCCTAAAACAGATGTGAGCCTAATTTTAGTTATTTGGGTACATATCATGGAAATTGTCATAATTTTCAATAAGATAATTGTTTAATTGAATTCTTATATTTTACAGAAGCGAATAATACGGAAGTAGTATACTTTCAAAACATAGAAAACAACATAATTTCTGAAACTGCTCTTTACTCACTCTTGTTTGATATCAATAAATTAGTGGCTCGCCTTTGTTGTTTTCATTCAACCAATTGAGAAATTTCATAAGAATATGTATACCTTTTCCTTTATGTCATTTTCATACCAATAAACTAAAACAAAGTGTCCGTCATTAGCACAAAAATAGGTACATCTAATACATGCTTCGTTTGAAAAATAATAAGTCACACGTGAAACGTTTTCTTTTAAAGAAGGATAATATTCCCTTTTGAAATATATATATATATATATATATATATATATATATATATATATATATATTAGTATGAAATTTTGGTCATAGCAGAGACAAGGGACGAAACTTCTCAGTAGATAAGTCCCCATCGCTTACCTCTAAAATAAATCCCACCTGTCAAAGGAAACGGTAAATAGTGTTGTTAAAAGTCCAATGCTGAAGACCAGCACTGTAAAAATTCAGTGTCATTTCCACATCTTACACCAACCAATTTTTCATCCATGCCAAAGCATAGAGTTAGAGTTAAAAGACATTTGTTTCAGTCCTTTAAATGCACTCCCTCTGAAGTAGTGGATATCCCACCAAACAATAGCACAACTGCCACTTGAGGGTATCAAATAATGTTATCTTCTGATATCCCAAAAGAAAAAATGTTTTATTTCTTTGTGCTCTCTAACAAAATGTACATGTGTCAGTGAATGAACACCCTAGCCGAAAATTACTATCATCTACATATCTACGAATTAAAACTATGTGACAATATAACAAAGGATGCATAGACACGGCATGGGAGAGCGTTCAAGTTGCCACCTGCTGTAATCGAGGCCAAGCAATTTCATCATCATTTGTATATCCCAGAGAAAGGAAGTCAGCACAATTCTTCCAACAGCCATGGTCATATGGGTTTCTGAATCGCCCATCAGGTCCACGAAGATAGTCATAGCGAGAAGAATTTGCTAGTTCATTTGTGGTTACATTTCGAGCAATCTGCATTACAATATACAAACACGAAAAACTTTCCAGTTACTATCTTATAGGTGTTAGAGTAACAGAAAGTAAGAAGTTGAATGTTAGAGATGCTTGTACACAACAATTATGATATGGAGTATGAGATACGTTGCTCAACTGAAGGAATGACGAAAACTAATAAGAAAAAATACCATTAGCGTATATCCTTTATGCTCTAGATTGAGGAGTGTCACAATAATAGAACTAAGGAGTTGATCCTATATAATCAGCAATATATAGATTATATATGTATTTATTAGGAACTTTTTTCATTTATTCCCGTATCATATATAATATTAGAGGATATCAAATCTCCTCTATTTATTATATTGATTCCTTTTACTCAATATAAACAAAGCACCCATGCTATGTCAAAAACAGACTGTTTCAGCTCAATGTTTCTCTCCCCTAGTTTAACAGAAACAAGGCATGTTGGCAATAAATAATAATCAAAGAAGCTGAGAGGCAGAAAAATATAGTCGTTTGTGGGAGAATTGGGCCTGTGGAGGTTTTCCCTATTATGTGTGGTAAGCTACCAGGTTTGATCAGAAAGTATTGTCATTCTAACAAAAGGAGGTTATTTTGCCTTCTTGGAAGATGTTTATTAATATATATTCATAAATAATTCTTCCTAGTAATTTTCCCCAATATATTTGCTCATACAGATCTAAATTATTATTTGCGGAGAGGGAATAAGCAATCACCATGGAAGTCTGCGTTATTGTTAATGTTGAAGCTGCAATGAAAACAATTGCGTCCATCACCAAAAACACAACTAAACCTGGATGTTGTACTAACATATAATGGATCCATGTTTCTCCTGCCAGTAATGTTGGTGTAGATGTCCAAATTCCTGTCATAGAAAACAAGGCTGTTATATATTTCAATTGAAAATATAAGTTATGCAGTTTTCAATATGTAGAATACAGAATGGTGCAGGAGAGTCTTCAAGACATACTTTGAACTGCAACGGCACCAGAAACGGAAGAAGTCAAAGTTCCAAGGCAGATAAAAATAAAGAAATCCCTTTTGTTCCTCTGCAAGATGCATACCAAGTATGAAAATAAGGCTTGAAGAATATAGACTGAGAAAAAGAAGAAAAACAGCTCTTGATTTGACCAGAAAGTCAAGAAGGATATCTTATTTCCAAATCAAATATATTGAGGCATGAAAGAATCTTGTTGATTTATCACAGTGCAATATATTGTGATTAGAACTGAAAATAAAAGAAATTCAAAATAAGAATGCACTTTTGATTTCGTGGATGACAATTCAGATAGCACAAAACCCCCTACCTTCCCAACACAGTTAGATATCCATGGACAATGGTGGTCGAACTGTTCCACACATCGCTTACAAGTAGGGCAATGCTTAGATCGGACAGGTCTTATTATCTGATGATACAATTTGAGAAAACCTGATAAGTGATAACTTATTCTGAGAATATAATAAAGTAAAACATAAATGTATGTGAAATGTCAAAATTAGACACTTTAAATACTACAAAGAAAAAATATACTACAAAGAATATCACGTAAACCTTGCAGGTAGGGCAAAGTTGAGACCAATTTCCTGTCCAAACAGAGGAACTATTCAGATCAATATTCAATAAAGGATCCTGCAAAATATAAAACATAAAACTGAGATTTTACAACATAAAGAAAAGTAAATGAGCCTATATTATAAAGTAAGGCACGACTCATATTAAACATATAATAATCATATTTTTCTAGCCAGTGCTCTAGTGAAATCTAAGGGAGTTGCATGAAGTCGTGTGTGTTCCCTCACATGCAACACACAATTCAAGTGACACATACATTGTCTACTGAAACAAAACCAAGTAATTTCTATGAAACACTTGATATCAAAGTTACAATAAATGTAGTATAATAGCAATATGCATATGGTTATGTCCCCCACTTACTACCACGATGCCATTAATAAAAAAGGAGGACCCATGAAATGATAGTTTCCATTTATACAATCTGTTCTGCGGGAACAAGTCTTTTCCTCAAAACAATCATCACTCAAAAGCAATATTCAATAAAACAACAGCTACAAAGGGGAGGCTTACCTCAGTATCACTTTGAGTACCCAAGTCTTCCAGCCGTTTTATATAACCAGGATCTTTGCTGCATGAGATTGAAGTAACATTAAATAAAGTAATGTTGAATGAAACTTTAGAATTGAACTCCAAAATCTTATTGAGAATTCAGTAGTCAGGACACGTTATCGTGTTTAATAATACATCATGTTTAATAATACATATAGCAAACATATATTTTGGTATCATGAATATGGACAGCAAATACAAGATAAAAAAAATAACACAATATATGACAACAAAACTGGAGAAGCATTTCTGAAATTCAGACCCGGGCAAAGTTATAAAAGAATTTATACTACCAACGAACATTTAGCAATTTTGCATTCAATAGAATTTTCATATTCTTATGTTCATTTTTTTTCCATACTGACTCCTAATTTCCATCATTTCAATGTTAAATGGCAGTTCCGGGCCCAACATACAAGATTTCCAATAAACTGCCATTACAGGGTACGCATTGCAGGATGGTCACTTTTGCTATAGAAGCTATGGACGAAAAGGAAGCAGCTGCTCTGTTTAAAAAAATTTTAAAACTCCACATGGAGACCGTCAACAGATATTCAACTATTGTACACTGAAATTCTATCTAAACATGTAGCCTCAAGTCTTCTCAAACCCAACAATGGAGATTCAGTTGACTGAACTCCTCTGCTGTCACAAAAATACTGATTTGGTTATATAAGCTCTGTTCATGAGTCACTTTCTACTTTTCCTTCTATTTCTCTAACTTTTTGTTTCTCTCTATTCCTTTCATTTGTATCTCTTTTGTTGATCTCTTCGTCGATCAATGGTTTGAGTCTCTTTATTCAGCAATTTTAGTATGCGTTAGAATATAATATGAAAAAATATTACATTTTTCATTTTTGTTATAATTCATAAAAATAGAATATTCTTAGTTTGTTTTGCCAGCTATAAATGTTTGTTACTCTATTATCAACCTTTGTATAAATGCTTCTCTTTGTTTTGTTCAGTGGGAAGAATGAAATGAAAAACTCAATTCTGAGTTTAATTCTTTCTCTCTAAAATTATAGTATCCAAAGCCAATGATCCTTGCAGTAAACCCTAACCTTTCTTGCAATCTAATTCTTCTTCTCTCATGGTAAACTCAAATCTCATCCCTTCATGGCCTCAATCTTTTCCCAATTCCACAGCTCGAAATTGATGACTCAAATTATCTTCACTGTTGATAACAAATCACACAAGATTTAAAGGTTCGTTGTTAACCCATTGATTCCTCCTCAATACCACACTAATCAAGATCAAGATGCTGATAATGCTACTCCCGCGTATGAAGCTTGGGAAGTCCAAAATGAAATGTTGCTAACCTGGCTTCAGTCAACATTGTCAAAATCGGTCCTCTCAAGTCATTGGCTCAATTCCCTCGTATCAAGTATAGAATAAAATACATGAGTACCCTCACATGCCCACAAAGGTGTGTGCTTTCAACTTCTCACTCATCTTCGTGTTACCTCTAGCAGGAAAACAATGTGTGCGTTCTTGTCTCAATTCAAGAACATTGTTAACGAGCTCACTAGTGTAGGAAATTAGTGTCAAACGAAAAACATGTTGATTTTATTATGGAAGGACTAGTGCAAGATTATGTACTAGTAATTTAAGTTATTGAAAGCCAGTTCAAGACACCTCCAGCTGTTGAAGTTGAGTTGAGTGTGAATTCCAATAGGTTCCGAAAAAATAGTTCTATGCCTCTGTCAACTTCGATCAAGGTTATGCACTCTCTAACCCATCCCATTCAGGTGATGTTGGACAACGTGGTGGCTCTAATGGTGGATATACTCACGATGGTGGTAGTCATGGTGGCAGTAATGGTGGTTGCTGTGATGGTTATGGAAAGGTTGTGCAAAACATTTTGTGAACTTCCAAAATGAAATTTGCTTGAAGTAACATTGCCAATATTTGCTTTTATAGAACTAATGCAAATTATCAAGAACCCAATTGCGATACTAATGCCAACTCAGCTACTCCTGGCGTTATGCTTGCTAATGATTCTTCACAAGGTGCCACCAACTCTACATGGATCCCTAACTCATGTGCCTTTTTCCATGTTACCGGTGAGCCTCAAAATTTACATCAATTAAATTAAGTCAATTTGATGGCCCGGGCCACATTTTCATTGCAAATGGTCAAGGTTTGCATATTAATGGCTTTGTTTTTCCTCTCTCCTGTCTCCCATTAACTCAAATGTTTCCATTAAACTAAACAATTCACTTCATGTCCCTTCCACCCAGGGCTATCAAAATGGGCCTAACCCAAGTAAAGTAACCCACAAATAAGGCAAGGTTAGGCTTCAAAAAAGGTGGCCTAAACAGACAAAAGCATTTTTAGTCTAGCTCGTTTGCCCTAATAGCCCATACAAGCCAAGATCGGATCAGCCCACTAATCGATTGGCCCATGTTATAATAATTTTACTTTTATTTTATGTTGCTTGTTGTAGGCCTGCACCATGTTCCTCTTAGGAAAAGAAAACCCTAAACTAATCTTTTTCATCTTCCTCACATTGCAAGAGCACACCACACCTCCTCTTTCTTCTTCCCCATTGATGGCAAACCACTAGCCAAGGGTACAATCGCAAGGAGCATGGCCAAACAAATTCAAGAAATGTTAGCATCATCTACGCAAGGTGAAGCTAAACTCTTATTCACTTGGGCCATCATGAAGCATTTCTAGACCTTGTATTAAGGGTCATGTAGTGTAGGATTTCTTTTAGGTCTTGTATTAAGGGCCAAGCAAGGTTTTTGAACAATATTGCTAAAGTTGTAGGGCAATGTTTGCGCCTAGCTTAAGTTAGTTAATCTTGGGTGATTAGTTTTGTAACCTAACTTGGTGAAGGGCATCCCACACACATGATGCCACATGGCAAGCCCTTAGTGGAGAGTTTTCTTACAAAGGTAGTGGCCATGTATCATTTTCTTAGTGGTGAAACTTTTACTAAAATGGCTTTCCACATGGCACTCTAGGAGTGGAAAGTTTTCTAAAAGTTAGTGTGTCACATGTCATGCTCTCCTTCTCCAAGATGGGATTTTTAGGGTTTGGTGCAAAGTAGCATTTTTAGGGTTTTGGGTCTACTTTGGAGACACCTTCTCCTATAAATAGAGGTATCCCCCCCCATGTATTTTCACTTTGAGATGTATATGTTATGCTGCAAAAATTATTTTGTATCATAAACCTGTCTCTTAGTCATTGCTAGAGCATCCCAAGAGATTCCTCTAACCACCTTTCTCTATAGTTAGCCTAACCTCTCTAAGAGCACCATCAACCACCTTCATCCCACCACCAAAACCTCCAAACCGAGACACATTTCCACCCATTACTCCATTGCTTCCACGAGCCATTCTTCACCATAGCCACCATCTTCATGCTTTGGCCCAACATATCTTGAGGGGGAGGCTATCATTACTCCTTCCTCACAGCATAGCACCCAGTCCTGTCCTCCTCTTCCGTTTCTTCGCATTCTTCCTGATCATCACACCCTCCTAGCCATCGCACCCTCCTCACCATCTTCAAGCCAAGTACCCCAACTCTGTGCGTGATATTTTTGGACTATAAGTTGAGTTTGTATATATGTAACTGTTTTGTTGTTTGATGTCTTTCTTGGTTGTTGAGCTTGGAGTTCAACTATTGAAAGTAAACATGTTTATATTCCCACAGCACTCATTGCACATCACTGAGAACTTTGCTATGTCATCAGATGTCAATAGTCACCCTAAAAATCACTAAATGATGCAAGCCACAAACCAATAACCAGACAGAAAAATAAGAGTTAAAATAAAAGTAACCAATTATATGATAGAAAACCCCAAATGAATAAGGTCCATAGTAAGAGGAGTTTGTTGAACATCAGGGAATCAATGCCTTAAAGGCATTACTCAATGTAATAAAACATTGACCACAGTTAGTTACCACTAGAGGGACAGTTGTTATAAAAAGGAGTGAGGGAAACCAATAGAGGTGGGGATATCAAGTATTTTAGGAATTCATTGGAGAGTGTTTCATGTCCTTGAGGTATCTACTTCATCCATGTCTGTTCATTCTACATTATACAAGAATCAGATTGATCTTACAAGGATTGCAGGACTTAGGGTTCCAATCAATAAATTCAGATTTTTTTTCTTACAGTTTATCTGGTCCAGTTCTATCTGAGTTTTCTCGGTAAATAGTAATAAGCAGACCAACAAACAGAAATGGTTATTCTACAATTCTTCTTCAGCAACAGCGTTCAAACATCTTGAACACAACAAAATGAAACACTGGTCATTTTTTGGTCCTAAAGTCTTAGTTGAGTTTCTATAGAATTTTATTGGAGTATTCACAAGATGAGACAGGCATGCATGAGTAGAAGGCATACAACATGAGATGACACAAATACAAAGAAAGTACATGTGTTTATATCACCATATCAAAAGCCAAAACAGAAAGAATACATGAAAAGAAGATTACCTACTACACCTATAAAACATAATCAGGGCAGCAGCTTCTAGGGAAAGTGCCGTCCATGCCCAAAGTCCAACAGAAGCAGTAATCTTTCCAAGGTTAGGAGCTGGCATTAGTGGAAAAGATTCATTGAAGTTGAGTCGTCACAAAAAGCACAAGTAACAATTATTGAGTGCATATGTGTCGCTGTGCGGTATTGCAAATTGATGTACAAGTTTTGAGTACCAGCGATAACTGAGTTGATGAAGAGGATCATGGACAAGATCATAATAAACAATAAGATGGGAGCATAACCAATATCTGTCACCACCCCACGGCAAACTTTCCCTTTCCAGTTGTTGCTATGAGCCTGTTGTTGATTTGACTGCAAAAGTATAACATTAATCAGTTATGAAGCCAATAAGAGTATAACTGCATAAACAAAGTGCAACAAGTCACTGGTGCGGGTTCACTTTTCAGAAGTAAAATTTGATGTTTAACGTAACAGCATTGTTGCTCTCAAATTAATTTGTCAATTTAAAAGATATAAAATATAATCCCATCGTTCACAAAACTAACTTCAGATGAGTAAAGAAATTCGAGTGTCACTATCAAGGTTATCAAACTCAAGAGTCTATATAGACTCGTGAAAGGTATGTAAACTCAACTCATAAACCCGACTTGTAGACTCATAAGAGTCTATTTCATGCGTAAGTTCAATAAAAACAAATAATTACTTTTATACTAGTGCCGCATTTATGAATTTGTACCTTATCACTTCCAGATTTTGCTTTCTGGAACGAACTAAATCAATTTTGAAAATACTTTTGTCAGAGGACTTGATGGGGTGTTGGAAGAAAATTGATTGGCGGGAAGAAAAAAACCGAAAAACAAAACCCTAAACAAAATAAAAGCCCAAAAGATTACCCTAACTAAATTAAACCCTGAAAATCATTCTGAAAAGTAAAACCCCAAATTGAGAACCATCTTCAAACAAAGGCTAAACCGAAGAAGGAAGAGGCACCAAGCACGAGCCTGAACACCACGATGAGGCAACCACAAAGCAAGGCGACGACAAGCTGACTCAAGGCGAGATGACACAATGCAATAGCGAGGATTGAATGTAAGATGTGAATGTGAGACCAGTGAGGGAAAAACGGAATGGTGAGCCAAGGTGACAAGAGAGGAGAGGCATGAGGACAGTGACCAGATCTGAAAGGCGAAGGTTCTCATGAAACCTAAATCATGCGTAGACGAAAGGACCCAGGTCGTTGAGGCCTTTTCTTCTGCACCCCGTTCACTCAACCTCTGACTCGTGACTCAGTATCGAGTCCACCGAGTTTGTACGAGTCAGGTCGTTGAGGCCTTTTCTTCTGCACCCCGTTCACTCAACCTCTGACTCGTGAGTTAGTATCGAGTCCACCGAGTTTGTACGAGTCAGGTCCGAGTTCACTAAAAACCGAATCCACACACCAAGTTCACTCGTGAGCCACCATTGGACTCGTGAGCCACCATTGGCCTCGTAAACTCGAATGGGTTTACGGGTTAACCCTAGAGTTTGATAACCATGGCCACTATGGTTATATACTCTCTCAGTCAAGTGTATACAAAAGTATTGAGTAAGACTGTTTTACATCCTGACTGAAAAGGGATCATAGAACTTACAACCAAAGAAAAAGGAACAAAAAAATAGAAGTCAACAAAATTGAGGATGCAGAGATAGGGGTTCAAAACTTCAAAGGTGGAAACAAATGAGAGATAAATGCTGTCACATGAAGACAAAAGAGATTTTGAAGCTTAAAGGAAAACCAAATTGGGTTTTGCTCCTCTTAGGTCAACTCGCAAAGTTATGGGTTAGCAACTCAGAAAGGGGTAAAAGCAACAAAAACACTTTTTTCTAAACCAGGTTGCAAAACTCCAACTTGGAACTTACGTCCCAAATTAGCTGGAGAGGGCCAACCGCACATGTTTTCAGTTTTCTGGATGGTCCCAATCTGATCCTACTAGGAAGCAATGTTGTTAACTTAAGATACAACTTGGGATGGGGATGGGGATGAAAACATGTAACCAAGATGGTAAGATCTTACGTTAATTATATTCATATATAACATATATACATAAAGAAACAACATATGTAAAATCAATAACCTCTTCTATATTACAACATTAAACAAACTTAAATTTAAAATTCATATTCATATAGTAAAATGAGATTAGAGTCTATCCTAGATTCATCATTGAGTCCTCCATATTTGTTCATGCTCTAGATGTCTATTCCTACACATGCAGGGGTATTGTCATTAGGTAACCCACATTTGTCCATGCTCTGGATGTCCAGTCTCAAGCATGGGGTGTCGAGATCCCAAAATCTACATCGACTAAAAATATAGCCTATTAGTCCTTCATAGGCTAGGATGTCCTCGGCTTACAAGCCTTGTAGAATTAATCCTAAGCCCAAATTCTAAGAATAAGTCCTCTCAAACACTTATGCTAGCACTTCATTAAAAGATAAATCCAAATAAATTACAAATAAACTCTAACAAAGACACATAAATATTAAAACCACCTAATATCTAATAATTAGGTGAGCTTTTAACAAAAAAAAATGTCTCAACAATACTTAGTTGGAAAGTAATTCAATATTACCATAAATATTAGAGATTACTATTCAAGTTTAAACAATTATCACATTCTTTGTACATTAAACTATTCAAAACTTTGGATGTACCTTCATGTAAAATAACCTCTTCTTTTTGCCCTTGATTGCTTTTCAATGTTTTAGAAAACACAATAGAAAATATTCCGAACAATTAATGGTGTCACTTGAGTTTAGAAAAACATAAAACAGGTTTGTTAATTAACTACAAAAAACTATTCCAGTATTTTGACACAGCAGCTTAAGATTTTGGAACAGTTGGCAAATGAAATGGTATTGAAGTCATCATGAGCGTGTTATCTAGTTTTCCCCTCATAATTTTTAAAATAAAACTGTTAATTTCAGCACTTTCCAGCACCTAGCAAAACTAAATTTGAAAAAGCTTATTAATTACTACAAGTCCCGTCAAGAATGTTCTTAACATATTACACAACCAACAGCCTCATTAATATAATGTTACGTACAAGGAAAGGAGCGACATGTCGATGACCTTTATCATATGCAAGTTGTACAGGCGTGTGTCCAGCATTGTCCTTCACCATCAATTCTTCCTTTGTGCCTGCATGTACAAGCACAGCGCATGCCTCTGAATGTCCTCTTAATGCAGCCCAGTGCAATGGTGTACAGCCTAAAACCAGTTTTATTGAGTATCATCATGTAAAAGACAAAACATCAACACAACTATAACAAAATGGAAAAAACCAACCTGTTTCAAAAGTATTACCAAAAAGATTTAATCTATTGTAATAATGAAAAATAACAGTCAACTTCTATGACTATTTTGTCAAATGTCAAACATAGTCTAAGATATCAACATAAAAACTAAAATATGTACCCCAAACAAAGTCTTGAAACTATAGGCAGGTCTCAAGCCTCTTAGATTTCAAATAGACTAGTCCAGCATCCAAACCCATTGAAACAGTAACATCAAGAACGTGAAATAAATCATTGTGTACATTGAATGCATAGTAATACATAATAATAATAATAATTAAAGTTTTTTCAATCTAATATAGTATTATTCATGCAAACTTGTCTAGTACTCATTACCAAAAACATAATCACATATAACATGCAATGCCAACCTAAGTGATGGCTAATCACAGCATACAGCATATGATAGAATGATTTCAACTATGTTTATGCTTATGAGAGTCTATGTTGAACTGCATTTTACCATATTTAAAACTAGAGAGACAAGATACCTAATGGTATAAGTAATACATAATTGGAGAACTTATAAAAAATGTATTGGAAATTAAGCGCTGACTAGCCATACCATCTTTATCTTGTCTTCCTTGGCATGCATCTCTAAATAGAAGCAATCTTATTGTGTCAGCAAATCCCTGATATGCGGCCCTGGACATGAGAATTAAGAAGTAAAAAAAAAAACGAAGGAAAAAACTCAACTTCTTCGATGGATTTGCTGAATATGAAACCATAATTATTAGAAACAAAATCAAATCATTTAGGGTGAGCTTCAACAAATTTGACACAACACTTTACATACCTAAAGTACTTCAAAACTCTTCGAAGTGCAAGGAAACATTTCATTGGTCAAAATACTCCATAAAAATAATTAGTTTACAGGAAAATATACAGTTTAGCCCAAAGCAAAATCTGCATTATGTTGATTTTAACCAATTTTATGAGTGCATTAAAAGCAAAAGAAAGATGCAAATTTTGGACCATGACATTGACAACCAAGTCATTGTCAAAATACGGTTTCTTCATCGTACATAGCAATCAAAAAGCTTCAAGGCATACCAGTGAAGAGGACTCCTTCCATCATTATCAGGCACATCAAAATCGGCATGGTACTTCGCTACAATGTGATTTAAGAAAGCTGTCTGACCATATTGTGCAGCAACATGAACTGCCTGCAGAAACCGTTTAATTATGAAAATAGTGCAACAGTAGAAACATTTAAACAGGTAGTAGGCAGAATAAGTCCAGGGTTTTCCTTATACAGGAAGAGGTGCCAATCAATCTCACACGGTAACCCATTTGCTTACCTATTATGTACCCGACTACCAATAGAGTTTATGGACACCAATTATTAGACGATAATTAAAATATAGATAGCTTTTAGTAATCATTACAAGTATTTTTTAATAATTGATTTTAATCTTATTGGCGAAATATAAGTCACAATTTCATACACTAAACTCGTCTTTCATTTTTTTACCTAACATATATTGTTTAATAACTAAAACACCAAAGCTTATGTTTTAAAAAATTGTATAACTTCAATCAATTAATCGGGTGAAATGCTGATACTTAGAAATTCGAATATGAAATAATAAACTATAAAATTCTTTATACAGTTGCTATTCAGCCCTTTAGATTTGGATATGGAAAGTTAACATTAAAATACAGAGACCGTGAGTTGAAAAAAGTAAATAATTCAAACTAGGACATGAATTTGGATGCAATAATTTAAAATGTTAGAATACCCAATCCATGCCTCCAAATTACAGAAAACAAGTAAATTCTGCTGAAACTACTCATTTATAAAATAGTGACAAGTATGCAAGAGTACACCACCAAGGGAAAACAATACCCGGTATCCATTTAAGTCAGAAGCTTCAATCCGAGCACCATTCTCCATAAGTACATCAGCAGCTGCAATTGAACCACGAACTGCAGCCCAATGCAATGCTGTTTGTTGCATGTTGTCTTTAGCATTCACATCCGCTCCATGCTTCACAACAAGTAGAGTTCAAATTAGAGCACGCTCAACTGAAATCACTTCATAAACTAGCTTCACTGAGTGTTCTGAAAAATATTAATTTCTTGAACGACACATAACCACTCAAAGAAGAAAAATCGAAACTTGCTCCATACGAAGCCGAGACCAACTTAAATTCAAAAAGTAAAAAGGAAACGCCCAATTTTCCATTCAAATAAAATAAGGGGAACAATATCGAATGTACCTGAATGAGATAGTGCGCAATGTCATGAAAGTTGTTAAGCGAGGCCCATTGAATAGCGTAATAGCCACCAACATCAGGAACCGATACGGAGGCACCGTGTTGTTCGACGAAGGTTCTGAGTTTGTTGAAGTCGCCGTGAGTAGAGGCGGTGAAGACGTCGACGATAAGAGGCTGGTCGTTGGGTTTGGAGACCGATGATGATGATGATACCACCTCGATCTCCGAGGAAGCCATGGATGAAGGAAATTGACTGGTAGGGTTGGAAAAGGTGAAGAATAAATGGGTTAATAGGTTGTAATTGAGAAAGAGAGAACGAAATCAATTCGTGTTCCTCCCTCCCTCTCTTCGTCTTTTCTTTCAATTTCCTGATTCTTCAACAGTAACAATGTCTCTTTATCGTTTATTTTTATTTTTAAAATTAAAAACCTATATAATATTTTGTTAGTTTTTTTCTTATGTGGTTAATGGTTGTCATGTAGGTTTTCATGTGATTACAGCTATACTTCTTTATAACTTCAATCAATTAATTAGGTTTTCATGTGATTACAGTTATACAATTATACAGAGTATAATTCTTTATACACTCCCTGGCCAACAATATTAAAAGTCATATCTTTTTAACTCCTTAACATGTATCCTATAAAAAGCAAAGATCCTCTTTTTTTAAGATTTATTTAGGATTCCAGTTTGCGTTTACAATTATATAGGGTGGTTTAGTGATTTTGATGTGTCCAACAGCTCCCAATATTTTAATTTATTTTTTCTTTTTTTGTTTGTTTGAATTTGATTTTGTATTGATCCATGTAGGGTTTGGTTGGGCTTAATTTAATTCGGTAAAGTTGGAACTTACGAACAAACTTATGTGGGATTTGTTATTTTTTTTATCTTTAAGCTTTGATTTTTGGTACAAACACTTGGTTGTTATTTGGATTCACCTTCCTAAGGTATTGAGAGTGTTGTTCTCTTCGGGTGTTATTTGGAGAAGGGATTGATGGGTTTAGTTATTTGGAGAAATGGAAGTATATCAAGCATTTGGAATGAAATTTCAAAAATACAATATTAAAATTGAAAAATTATACAATAGCATATAACAAAAATCAAGTAAGGTGATGAAAGAAAATAATAATAACATATCTAGTTAATAAAAAAATTAAATGACAAGAACTTTTAATTAAAAAAATGTAAAATATTTTCAATAGTGAATATACCACAAAAATTTAATAATTATCATTTTAATACTTAATTCCAACACAATTATCATTTTGTCCTTATGTTCTTTTTTTCATTTTTCTTTACTTGTTTACTTGTCCTTTGTGTATATATTTTTATTTTTACCTTTTCCATCGTGCATACCATGCATCTACGCCATGCAGAGATACCCGATCAAATTCCAAAAAACATAATTTCTCTGCTTCATGCATTGGTCGTGGTAGAGGTGGGTGTTTTTAACTTTTGAATGCTTTATTTAAACTCGTTGAGAGGGTTTTAAATTTGAAATGTTTTATTTAAATTTGTTGAGTGTGATTGATGGTGGTCTATTTATATTGAGATGGGATGTGATTCCCGGTGGATTGAGTGTTTATTACTAGACCAAAAGTTATATCTATTAATTAGGATACAATTCTAATTCTTTTTATTTAAGAACGTAACAGTCCAAGCGCCATGATTCGTGAATCAACCCTTTTGGCCTCTGCCATGAGACAATTGATGTCACCTGCAACAATTTTGCCCTCAACAATTGTCTATTCGAAATTGAACTCGTAACATTGGCTCTAAATCAATTGTTGGTTACCAAACCAATAAGTTTTGAGGAAAGGATATTCATATAGTGAAAGTGCTTTAGGACGAAGAAACCAAAAAGCAACTTTTGAGTTGGAGGAAACATGAGGAAAACCTATCCATAAATCTTTGCTGATAAGTGTAATTTTTTAGGACGGAAATTTTTGGGTTGGGAAGAATGCAAGACTTGGAAAAAATAAATAAAATTTCATAAGACCCAAATTGAAGTATCAGTGCTTCATAGATGAAGAGTGTTGGGCGTGTTTAGGAATTAAGATAAAAAGTGAAATGTATCATAGTTGGTTAAAGCCTTATTGAGTGTTGGAGGTCGTGCGTTTGATTCTTACATCGTGCATTTGATGTGTTTTGCAAATTGATGCATATGCAAACACATGACCTCCAACTCATAACAAATGCACAAAGTAGGAATCAAACACATGACCTTCAACTAAAGATGTCAAAATGGGTAACCCGATCCGACCTAGTTCGACCCACCACGGGTTGATTACTTAGTGAGTCAATCCAACCCGACTCACTTATTAGCGAGCCAAAAAAAATTGAACCCGGTCCGACTCACCACGAGTTGGTAAATTAAACGGGTTGGCTCATGAGCTCACTTAATTAAAAAAATACATTTATTTTTTTTCAGTCAAAACTAAATTATAATTAAAATCAAAATATAAATAAACTTTAATACAATTCAAATACAAACCAAAATAATAAAAATACAAATTATTTATGTGTTGGCTAAAAAAAAAACCTAACCTGACCCAAATGCAAAGTCTAACTTAACAAAAAACACTTATGTGATCCTTTATTTGCGAGTTGGTGAGGAAATCTGGCTCACCACGGGTTCTAGATGGGTCGGGTCAAATATTAACCCGTATTAAAATTTGTAAAACAATTTTAACCCAACTCGGCCTGAACCCGTGGTGGGTTAGGTTGGCTCACAAGTTTCAACCCATTTTGACGATTCTATCTTCAACCTATAACAAGACTTTAACCCACTGTACTACATTTCACTTCTTATGTTGATTCATATTTATTAATTTAAAAGGTATTATGCACACCCGATATTCTTCATGAAATTTATTTATGCCCGACGCTCTTCGTGAATTTTTTTTCCTAGGTGTTACATTCTTCCCAACTTAAAAATTTTCATCCTCGAAAATTGCATTTACCAAGAAAGATATATGGATAGGTCTTCCTCATGTTGTCCTCCAACTCCCAAGTTGCTTCTTGGGTTCCTTCGTCCCAAAGCACCTTCGCTGTATGAATATCCTTTTCTCGAAGCTTTTTGGTTTGGTAATCCAACATTCACACTGGCTTAGAATCTAAAGATAAATCTTCCCTTATATGAATATCATCCGCTTCAAGCACATGCATGGGATTTGGGATATACATCCTAAACTGCGATACATGAAAAATATTGTGAAAATTTGTCAACTATGGTGGTAATGCAAATTCATATGCTACTAGACCAATCCTTCTGATGATTTGATACGGTCTAAGAAATTTCGGAGACAACTTATTTGATTTGATGACCTTCCTAACTCAAATTGTTGGTATTACATGTAGGAATACATGTCACCCACATCAAACTCAAGCGATATTCTTCTTCGATCAACATATTATATTAATTGTGAGTACACATGACAATCCAATATGTTTCACAATGAACAAACTTAAATTTAGTTTTTAATAACTTTATCATCACCTACTTTATATTTATTGTAATATTTTGTTTTTTAGTATAGCATATAAAAAGTGTTATCATCAATTTTGAAGGTGGATAATTTCATTTAAATTATTTTTATTAATATATAATTTTTTTAACAAAATTAATCCCATTTAATTTAAATTAATTTTAGCAGCCACATCTCAATTTTAAATAATTTCATAATGTCAATTTATTGTTTAATTTTATTTAAACTAATTCTCAAAATTATTTTTCATCTTAATTTCTAAAAATCATATTTTAATTTAAAATATTTTTATGAATATTATTTTTTCAATTTAAATAATCGCTCACATTTCATTATAATATAATTTATACTATTTATAATTTAATTTAAATTACTTGTATACAAATGTAAAATGATAATCTTATATTTTATCAATTAAATCATCTTTTTAATCACATCCATCACATCACCTACTAATTTTCATAATTTATTTTTCTCATTTTTCACAAATTTTATCTTAATCCAAACATCTAAACTTTCACAACTTTTTTTCTTCAAATCTACTCGAATTCAATCTCCAAAACAAATAAAATCTTGAGTACACCTCTCTAGGCGAATTTTGGAAGAATTTTCCTCTTAAGTTCCAGTGATTCACTCGTTGGAAGAGTCATCTGATCCTTGGATGAGTGGACATTTGTGCACTTTTCGTCTAGCGATAGGATGATTTCGTTGAGCAAATGTATCATACTCTACTAGTTATTCTATGTTAAATTTTAATGTCTTATGGATAATGTGAATGTATTACTTGTGAGATGATTGGTGTATGAGAGTAAATTGAGAATGGTGGATACTAACTCAAGAATGATTAGTTATGATTTGTAGTGGTGTATGCATTAATATAGAGATTTAGTTGGAAGTTATCATAATACTCTAATAACCATTAAATTCTCAAGTAAAGAAGGATGGGGTATCTGGTGAAAAGTAGGAGGTCCTAGTCTAAGGACTCTCTACCTTGCTCAAGTGGTAGGGTGAAATCCACAAGTTATGGCTCTACAGAGCAGTAGAATCCACCACAAGTGCACAACTTGTTAGGATTCGATATTAATGCATGAATCCAGGTAAATGAATCATGTTTGGGTCTTTGTATGGAATAGGATGATAATGATTCATGATTGATTATGTATGATTAAAAAGTTATATCCTTTAAATGATTAATCATTTGTGTACATTAGTTTATCCTTTCTATGTTTTTATCTTGTTTTGTATTCTTATTTGCAATGATCACCTGATTAGTGTGACCAGAAAAAAGAAAGTTGTAACTAAATCTGTTCAAAAAGATGATGATGTGATTGTCCAACTGATGTTTGGAATTCTAGTGTACATACTTTCTTTTTGTATTTTTTTTTTATTTTTGGATAACTGTAATATAATAATTACATATTAATACTTCAATGTTTATGATTATCCATATAAATATTTTTGTTTAATAATTATATTATTAAATAATATTAAATGAAATGTTACATAAATCTTTAAATTATAGTTAATCATGAAAATAGTTAAAATTAAAAACAAATAGTATTAAATGAAATGTTACATAAATCTTTAAAATTATAGTTAGTCATGAAAATAGTTAAGATAGAAACCAAATCCAATTTTTCGAAGAATTTAAAATATGTTTAATTTATAAAAAACCAAAAACTCGAAAATTTAAACATGTAATAATTAAAAATTACAAATTTCGAGGTTCTTTTTTCGAAAAGCCAAGATATGGACATAGAGGAGTCATGATTAATTTTGTCTTCATGTTATTCTTTTATTAACATTTATTTATTATTTTATTATACTAAAATAAATTTGTTTTAGCTTTTGTGTTGCCATACCTATTTTTTTATGACATTTAAATATATTAAATTTGAATTGAATTTTTTTAAAATCAATATATTTTTTAATATTTTGTTTAGATGATTAATGTTAATTATAAAAACATATAAATATTAAATAATTATTAATAATTTAAAATATTAATATTGATGAATTTTCTATTTAATCTTGATTATTATTTTAAAGTCAAAGCTTATCAAGATTTTTAATTGATGATTGTGAAAAATAAAGGTTTAATTACTGTTTTAGTTCTCAAATTTGTTCTGATGTTTCAAAAAGGTCCTCTAAAGATTTGGAGTATCAATTTGTCCTTTAATTTTCAAAAGTGACTCAATTTGGTCTTTTCCGTTTAAATCGAACAAACGTCATTCACACAGTACTCACGTGGCATAATTGAACTGATACGTGTCAAAGTTTTTAAAAGGGGGTGCAATTGACGTGGCATGAGTCTTAATGAAACCCTAAATTGAGAAGGAAATCCTAAATTGAGAAGGTTTTCTTCCTCCTTCCCCTTTTTTTCGTTGCTGGTGTGAAATCCTGCAGGTGGCGAGTTTGTTGTGGTTTGAAGCATGTCACAAGTGAACTCTTGTTGTTCTTGCACGTGTTCGGGTAATGGAAATGGTGGTTTCTCCTCTGCTAGTGGTGGATGGAAAGGGTTGGGTGTAACTCCAATTTGTCGGTGTGGAGATGTTGCTATGATTAGAACTACCAGAACAACTAGGAATGCTGGGAAGAAATTTTGGGGATGCCCAAATTTTAAGGTTAGTTGCTTGAGTGTTGTTGCAGATTTGTTTTTTAAAATTATTGATTGTAATTATTGTTGATTGGTTTTTGTCTTCGTTTTATGAACAAAGAGGAAATCAAGAATTTGTTGGGTGTAATTATTTCAAGTGGTGTGGAGAAGATGATATTGACCAAAGAGATGGTGTTATCTTCAGCCAGAATAGGGAGATTTGTAGTTTAGAAAAGAGTATTAAGTTGTATGAGAAATGGGTGAAATGTTTAATAGGAGTTGTTGGTGTTGTTGTTGTCCTTAATATAATCTTAGTTTCAGTGTTGTTGAAAAGTCCCTAAATTGTTGTGAAGGTTGTATTTGGTATGTTGTGTAATTATATAGCTTGTTTTGGTGTGATATATAAAGTTTCAAACCACAGTGTATTCTGCATTGGTGAATTTGTTATTTGTGAAAATTTGTTAATATTAAAAGGCTTATACAATTGAAAGAAAGGGGCCACATGAAATGCAAAATATGTGTGCAACACTAAAGCAATGAAAGGGGCCACATGAAGTGCAAAATATATTCTGAAAGGGGCCACAAGAAGTCCAAAATATATTCCTTTGTCTAAATAAATTGAACTGGTTTTGAACAAAGCCTGCAATCTTAACCCACATATGGGTCCACATGAAGTGGTACATCCAAAACTAATTCCAAAATAACATCAAGTGTTACATCCAAAACTAAATCCAAAGTGCATACAGACCACAAAATACATTAAATACAACAAATACTACATCCAAAATACATCAAGTACTTCACGGTTTCCAAACTTGCCCCCTCCTATGTGGAAGTTTCTGCCTGATGTTGGGTATGCCACGTGATGGGGGACGTTGTGGTGCATTTGTTGTTGCAGTGGGATGTGTTGGAAGTGGTGGAATGGCTGTTGCAGGTGCTGGAATGGCTGTTGCAGGTGCTGCAATGGTTGTTGCAAGTGCTGGAATTGGTTGATTTGAAGTTGAAGCTTGAGTCAAATTGACGCTTGGTGGCAGATTATCACCTACATTAAAACTTGACGGTTGGGTTGTATTAGGTGATGGTTCTGGAGATGGTGGAGCATGTGGGCATGTGCTTCTATTGTGTCCTACTTGTTTACAGATGACACATTTCTTCCTTTCCCCTCCTCTTCTAACCTGGGTTTCATCTTTATTCAGCTTAGAAGCTAGAAGTCTCCTTTTCTTTTTTGGTCTTCCAAGTAAGCTATTCTTTACAGGAGGCAAGACATCAGGGAATGGAGTAATCTCCCAAACATTTTGGCCGTTCACAGGATATATTATTGAGTTATAAATTTCTTCATATGATGACTTGGTAAACCAGTGTGCTATATATTGTTCTGCATTCAGATTCAAGAAGTTCATTGCAGTTAGCGAGTGGCAACACAGAATGCCAATAATACTCCATTTTCTGCAACTGCATTCCATGCTGTCCACATTAACTACAAACTTGTCACCAATAGTAGAAACATGTCTGACCTCAAAAATCTTATCCGCTGACCAACTACATGCATAACAAAAGTCACGTACATCATGAAGCAGTCCAATCACAAAATTCACAATAAAATAGACAGTAATCAGTACCTTGGAACCCAATATTTTGTTAACTACATCTCCTTGTCCAGTCTATCATGAATTTTAGAGCATATTGAACTTTGAAAAGAACTTACTTTCAATCTATTACTTTCCCATCTATTCATCATGTACAACCTTATTTCTTCAAGCATGGTAACTATTGGCTTACTCCTAGCATCCACTAGCACGCTGTTGAAGGCCTCTGACATGTTGTTCACTAGTGTGTCACATTTGACAGTGGTATTGAACCTTGATCTTGACCAATACCTTTATCAGTTTGCACCAATTATCAGAATATTGAAATGATAAATGAAAATATGCGCACGCTCAGAAACAAATCATAAAAAGAAAAAGTGGTATTGGAAAGTTGAAACTGCTATAGGTTTGGTGTTTAAATCAGGAATAGATAATATAACAACTAGTTTTTACTGCAGTAATGCATTAATTCCAAATTTGCCATGCTAGGTACTTTTCCTAATAACCTTTAACCTCATATCAGAATATCAGAATATCAGTTGCAGTTGCAGAGTGTTGTGAGTTAGTTTCTAATCACACCTATTATTACTTTGCACCAATACCTTTATCAATGTGCACCAAATGAAAATATACAGAAAGTTAACAAACATCCAAATACTTGCCTTGGAGGAATAGCTATTAAATGTTTGAATGCATCCTCATTAACTTCTTTAATCTCCAACATAACCTTTTCCCATGCTTGTGGATGTGTGCAGTAAGCAGCCCTCCACATTAAACGTTTTAGAATCTTCCCTGAAAATTTCTTCCTGAAGTTCTCGTACAAGTGGTGTATACAGAACCTTTGGTCAACTCCAGGAATGAGCTCATTTAAAGCTAGCAGCAGACCTTAACAAAATAACAACATTTAAATGAAAGTAGAACTGCAATGAAATAATTAAAACCAATTAAATGACTGAAAAATAAATTATTACCTTTTGCTGGTCTGATACAAAGGTGCATGAGGCACAACATCCATCCAATCCTATTATAGACCTACATGATACAAAGTTGTCCTTGCATGCTTTTAAACAAATGTATAATCTCTGAAATATTTTTGAACCATCATGATGTTCAACCTTTATTTTAATTGTTGAACCAGGATTTGATCTACGCAACTCATGAGCATAATAATATATATGTTTGTATTGCTCTATAAAGGAACCACCAATCTTGTTTGCAGCCATTGATCTTGCTCGAAAAGACATAGCACGAGATATAGACACGTTCCACTTCCTTAACTCCTTTTCTCGAATATGCATGGCCTTCATAGTAGGATTTTCTCTAACTGTCTTTTCTATTCTCCCACTTAACCACTTTGCATTGATTAGACGATTGTTAAACTCCCTACAACAAGTATGTTTGTCAACTATTTTTCTCAACTGCCAGGTTTTAAGTATTGGTACATAAGCACAATAAGCAATCCATACACACTTTCCCTTGCACCCAACATACCACCCTTACTCTTTTTTTGTCATTCTTCTCAAATTTTAAATTTCTCCCGCTTTGCAACCCATAAGTTCTTATGGCTTCTATAAATTCTTCCTTGTTAACGAAATATGTCCCAACTTGCCATTCATATTCAGCCATACTTTTTGGCATACAAAAAGTGGGAAAACTTCCACATGTATCTTCATCACCACTGCTGGAATCACTGCCTTCATTACTTACCAACTCATCTGATTCCCATTCATTATCAGACAACCCTCTAGCATGTTTCTTCATTTCATTACTTTTTTTATTGTGATTAATTTTTTTCCTCGACCTAGTGTGTAACATTCCTAAGGAATATTAAGAAAATTTAATAAATAAAATCCAAGATAAAATAAAGAACGCATTTAATAAAACCATTTTCCAAAAACACGGGAAATTTAAAACTTTAATATAACTGTCATAAACCAGGAGTCCATACTCATAAAACTGAAATACAATTCAATGGCTCCTGAAATGATTACATAATTATCTCAAAACTAAAGTATTAAATATATATACAAAAATCCCAAGCTAGCCCCCGCTCCGAGTCTATGCATCTCCTGGCTCACCTGTCAACTCATCTGCTCCCGGATAACGAGTTATCCGATCATCGCCACACACACACACAGAAAGGGTGAGCTATGCATAATATATAAAACTGATACAAGAATATAAATATGTTTCCCCAACCCAAATAACATAATTAAAATTCTCATACTTTCAAATCACCCAACCATGACCTCATAATCCTTCATGAGTCACATGCATGAACTAGGTCTTGGGACTTCCCTGTGCTTCCACGAAACTAACTCATTCGTGGTCCAACCCTATGAGCCTATCCCGCTCATAGTCCTGCCCTACAGACTCCTTGCCTGTAGTAAAAACATCCAAGCCTCATACTTGGACCCTGGCACGCACACAATCACCATACTATGGACTCCTCGCCCAATAGTAGCCGACGAAAACATAACAGTTCCTTGCCCATCGTGCGCCCGACACATGCCATCACCATACTAAGGACTCCTCGCCCATTAGTAGTCAACGGGAACTCAACCAGTTCCATGCCCATCATGTGTCCAACCACCGAGCACATCCCAGACCCTTATTGGACTTAGTCCTTCAAGCCCAAACACCATAACACATGCATATACTTCCTATACTTAAGAAAAATAATCATTTCACACACACAAGATCATACAACCATGAGAAATTCACATAAACTCGCTTAAGCCAGAGCCTCTCGCCCAAGCTAAACCCTCTGCTTCGCTTAGGCTAGTTCACCTCGCTTGGGCGAGCTTAAAACATCCACAACCTCCTGTTATCTCGCTTAGGCGAGATCCCCTCGCCTGGGCGAGCCACACATTCGCCCAAAACCACACCCAAACCTCGCCTAGACGAGTATTCAACCACACACACAAGAAACACTTCGAGGACTCACTTAGGCGAGCCACTCTCGCCTAGGCGAGAGTGTCAGTCGCTTAAAACTCCAAAACCTCTCGCCTGGGCGAGATATCGCGCTCAAACTCTCAGGTTCTCCTCGCGACCTCGCTTAGGCGAGTGCCTCTCGCCTGAGCAAGAGACCATGTCGCTCAAACTTCTCCTTGGTCGCCTAGGCGAGAACCACGAACCAGAACTCAACGTGGGACTCTGCAACTCTCGCTTAGGCGAGATGGACCCGCTTGGGCGAGACTTGCAGGGTTTCAAGTCTGTTCACGCACACACTTCGCCAAAATCATACCAAAACACTAACCAAACATTACCAACACAATGTAGTGGCACAAGTACATCAGAATCAAGCTTAATAATTGAATTTTCATCCCATTTGAATACCAACTCATTACTTCCCAAAAGAACTACGCGAAAACCCCAAAACCACATCCAACTTATGTGATATATCAAAGAATTTGCACGGCACCAAGAGTTCTCAATTACTCAATCACAATCGCATATAATACCCCTAAAAGCATACCATATACAAATCCCAATTGAGCACACCACACAAAAACACAAACCATGTAAAACACACATAAATTCAGCACCCCTAACCTGGACTTCTTGATTCAATTTGGGAAAAGAAAATGCTCCTTTGTTGCCCACTCTTTTGTTCCAATACCCTCTCAATTCAGCCCTTTCAACTCCACTCTAAGCTAGAATTAGCAAAAATAAAGCCTTCTTTATGCCCAACAAGGTTTGAACTCATGACCTTCCACTCACAATGCCACAGCACAACCACTATGCCAATTCACATTTAGTGATATACACAAATCAACATAAGTTTACAATACCAATCACATACTCATACATATCCTTAAAATCAATAATAAAACAACAACACATAATTAGCATACATAGGACTCAAACCCAAGTCCTCTCACACAAACCAAGTATTCTTAACCATTTGAGCTAGTACTTTTCCACATCATACTAAACAATAATTAATGCCATAAAGGCGCTTTCTACCCGCATTTATTAATTAATTAAATATTTAATTAATTAATTTTCACGGGTCTTACATAGTGGAAGTCCAATATGATCCACCAACATTTGGGTCACAATCTATATCCACATGAATTAAACCATCACTATCTTCATCTATGTTATCTCTATAGCAACCATCCTCCACCTCAACTTCTTCTGCATTTTGCTCTTGCACCCCCTCATTATGTGTCTCATTTTGGACCTCATTATCAACCTCATGACTCTCATTCTGGACATGTACTTCAGCCTCACCCCGAACATGGACCTCTCCCTCAACCTCACCACTTTCAGGCTGGACTTGTTCTACACCATCACACTGCACCTCAACCTCAACCTCACCAAATTCAGCTTCAACTTGGTCTGCTACAATTTCAGGCACAATGGCATTCTCCCCAGTTGGAAAATATTCTAGCATATGTACTACCTTTGCTTCACAAACTGAATGAATTACAAACATATGAACTGAACCATGTCGCTTCGTGATGCTGACCATATGGAGTGCACCAAGGTCATCAATGAAATCTTGTAACCTTTCCTCTAACACTGCACAACCTCCAATAGAATAACACAAATCTTTGACATTAATATAACCCATCTCTCGTAGTATTGATAACACCTCAAAGTAGGACCATCTATCTTCATCACACGACAAAACACTAAGTTGGCCATTAACATATTTAACTCCACCCTCATTCACGAAGTGCACTCCATGGTGGATAACCACTTCAAACTTCTCGTCATCCATCAAAGCTGTGAAATGTCCACATACCCAAAACCACATACTTTTATTACGAAACATACCACCGACAAACCGGCAAACCGACAGAAAACTAAACCCCATTTCGAAGGGGGACCACAAACTACAAAAAACTAAACCTCGTTTCGAAGGGGACCACAAATTACAAAAAAAGGAATCACAATGGTGGGACAATACAACCATCGAAATCAGAAAACCATTCAACTCAATAAACCAATAACAATCACAAAACGATATACGAGAATCAAAATCAAAAACAAACCCAAAACCCCCAAAATCATATTCAACGCAAAAAACTTAAAACCCTAAAATTGATTTCGAAAAAATTGGAAGCTCACATGGATTGTTGAATGTCGTCGATCACAATGTCGAAATTTAATCTGATGCAGTGCCAATCACAATCAAAATCGAACCCAATCGAACCCTAGCTTAGCGTTCTCCACGATCACCTTCGAACACTTCTAACCTTGCACACAACAATTGATACGGGCCACGCCACTAAAACTCATACACAGTCATAAAGCCTTGTCATTGTTCTGTTACGATTTTTAACGGTGTTAATTTTGGGGACCAAATTAATTCACTTATGACAATTAGAGGACTAAATTGAGACTCCGAATATTTAGAGGACCTTTTTAGGACTTCAGAACAAATTCGGGAACTAAAACAGTAATTAAGCAAAAAATAAAATAAAATTGCTGTTAACTTAGATTATTTTCAATTGAAGGGTTTTTCAATTGAGATCAATCACAAAATCATCAAAACAAAATTCTAATTAGGGATGTCATAAAATAGCTAGAGTTGATGCCAATTCTTTATATATATATATATATATATATATAAAGAATAGTCTCCCTGATATGAGCCAAGAAAACTTCAACTAATAATGGTGCTCCACAAAAAATTCTACCAATATAAATAGAAAAAATTAAATTCGATCACTTTATAATTCAAGTCATAAAGATCCTGAAACTTGGACTGTACCTACAACGCAAAGATGAACAGAATGAATGACATTCTCGATTCTGGATGACAAAACAAAATTTGATTCGCACAAATAACAGAAGCAAGCAACAAAATTCAAGTTCCTGCTTCATAAATTCCAAGTCGAACAACAGAAGGAATCAGATTTCAGCATATTTGAAGAACACAAACCAATTTTAGTCAAAAAAATTAAAATGGGTCTGAAAAGGTATCCCAAGTATTATTTTTAATTGATTCTTTCAAGAATAAGGTTGTCTGGTTTTGTGCAAGCAATTGAACCAAGAAGAAATGATTATAACATATTGTTGTATCTACATGTTGCTCTTTCTGTGATTTATACTTACAAGCTGATACGAATTTACATAAATCAAACAAGGAGAGATAAAAGAGCAACAGAAGCAATAAAAGTTGCAGGAATAGCACTAGCAGCTACAGAGTTGAAGGGCTTCTTCGAACCTCTTTTCTACAGCAGAAGGATGAAACACGAAACACTTCTGGGTTTGAATGATGTTTTTCTCTGATCCTGGTTTGGATAAAGGTTTGTTTTTGGCAACCCATTTGAGTGCAGAGTCTTTCAACATAGAAAAAGTTGTGAGAGATGATGATGATGATGATGATGGGGTATGTGGTTTTCCATTGTGGGAGAGCATGAGCATTGCAGCAGTAGGTGCCATAGATTTGGATAAAAGTGAAAGGGTTAAATTTGAAATGAAGCCAAACTGGGTTAAAGTTATGAACTTTGTTTGTATTTATAGAGTAATTGTAGATGAGAAAGTGCGTGATTGGAGAGAGGATCTGTGGGCGAATGTAGGTGGTTCTTATCGTTTAGGAAAGGGTGCAAAATGCTGGGGTTTAAAACCATGGAAAATCAAAAACCATTGACTGGTTTTGGAATCTTTCCAATGAAAGGGTTTTTATTTTTATGGCAGAAGAAGAAAACAGGAACAGAGGATCCACCAATAACAATAATTCCCATTGTTTACACATGTAGTAGGATTCAAGCAAGGTTCATTTTCAGAACTCGATTCCCAAAAATCCTAAATTTTAAATTTTTATCGATGCAGGCTGGCCAACCAGCCAGAAATTTTAATTCCCGAAGCTGGATTATATATATATATATATATATATATATATATATATATATATATATATATATATATATATTTTATTCTACCCTTGAATTATATATAATATATAATACTATAGAATCATATAAATTCAGTTTTTGCACAGCTCATTTATTTTTAATCTTAATGCGTTCTTAAAAAGGCCTAATCAAAAAGATAAAAAAGACAACAAACTTGGTAGAAGCTATTTCTTCCTCACATGATTGAAATTTGAAATTGTACAATCTAAAATATATTTTCTAATGTTAAAACACATTTTGGATTATATAATTTAAACATTTTACATCTAAAATTATATTTCAAATTTTTGTATTAAGCAATTCAAAATACAGTTTTAGATTTTAAATTATATAATCTATAATACATTTTTAAATTACACAATTCAAAATACATTTTCAAGTTATATAATTTAAAATACATTTTCATATTTTAAATTGTACAAAATAAATTTTCAGATTATGCAATCCAAAATGTTTCCACATATGAACAATTTAGATTTATCCAACTACTATAGACTTGCAGAGAGAAAGAATGTGAGTGCTCAAAGAAAGTGTGTTAAATCTAATAGTCCTGGTGAGTTTGACATTAGAACATGATTTTGTACTTGACGACCCATTTTAGTAAAGAACCTTTCAACTCTAATTCATTTAGAGTTGCAACTTAAAACAAAGCTTTTATTCAACCCAATGAATTGGTCTCATCATCACTATGCTAGTACAACGATAACAAAGCTTTTATTCAACCCAATGAATGAGTTGCACTACAAAACAAAGTAAATTTTGGACAAATTGATCATATATATTTACAAGGTTATGCCCAAGATAGTGAAACACAAGTTAACCAACACAGTTCTAAATAATCTTTACCAGAAAAGAGGGTAAAAGAAAAGCTACCAAAGTAGACTCTAGCAATTAATTTCACCCAAAGCAAAAAGTTATTTACACTAAAAAAATAATAAAGCAAAATTTCGAGAAAACAATAGAGAAAATAACCTATTAACATTTCAATGTGCTGTGTGAAAAAATTCTAGGCGAACTGAAAATAAAGAAATCAGCATTCTTGGGTTTGACCAGATATTGGTGTTTTAGCAGTGTTCTCTTCGACCAATGGTGCTGTGTTAGTCCTTTCCACGCTTGATCCTTCATGCTCACTATCTTCATTATATCTATCTACACTGTGCAAAAATATTCCTGCAATAATGCACAATAATATCAGAACACATGCCACTCAGACTTCAGATTCACTGCTGAGTTTTTTTAATGTTGTCTTCTACTGAGCATTAAATATACACTGATTTTGGTATATTAAATTTCTTTTTAATATATTTTAAAACATCAGAATCAGTGTCCATCAATGTATTCAAGACACATTAGAAGATCAATACAGAAAAACCCAGTTGAGAACCAAATTCCACTTAAAAAGCCCTTCCATTTCCATGTTTCCATATATCACACATCTATGAGTTCATCATGAGTATGATATTTTAAGCAGTTCTAATGGCCATCCACCACGGAAATTTGTTTTTGGTGTGAAGTATAGGTGAGGTAGGTATCAGAAGTTCACTAGGGTTTATAATATATTTCAAGGTTGAAAGAAGTCTTATGGCAACAAAGACTTTGAAGGCTCACATTCTTGTAAGATATGAATCTTATTCTTACCAACTAGACCAATCTTGCACATCCATCATGATATGATAGATGTGACTTGTTCTCATTTACTTTTAGGTTGGATTGGACATGATTTCTACAACCATCAATGTTGCTCTGGTCCAGCCCCTTTTTCTTATGATGCAATCTTGCTCTTATAAATTATAATAATGATATCATTAAGAAATTAGTAATGTTATATGATTGTGGAAAACCAATAGATGTTGCATAATGACTTACCTATAAACCATATTGCAGCTGCTGGAAAAAATATACTTGTAAGAATCAACGCAGTCGTCCTCCAGTTATTAATTTTGTCCTGCATTATCAATGTGTATGAAGCAATCATTTTGTATTGTAAAATGATCATGATATAATACAACTCACTTGTCATTTTGTGGAGAAGTAAAATAACTATTTTCCATTAAAAATTGTATTGAATACAACTTAAAAAAGACTAACCTGGACAACTCCAACAAGAGGTGAGGAAGGTACATCTCCAAAGATATGAATAGCAACGGTAGACATAGCCATAGACAGTGGCCTCAAACTTGGTTTAACACAATGGAGACACACATAATTCACAGGCGCCTAAAAAAAAACATAAGGCAAAATTTAAGAAAAAAAAGTGTGAACCTATTGGGCCATGAGTTCTAATGATCACAAACTATAGCTTATACATAAAATAATGTAACAGAAACCTATTGTGTGTTTAGAATAAATCCGATAATTATTGGGATTTTTCTCCCTAGAATTAGCTGATTAATATTTCCATAGCTGTCAACAGGCTTGTGTACATATAGGTGCAATGACCTTGATTATTCTGTATAAGAAATAAAATATTCTTCTTTCTAAATTTGAGAAACTCTATTCCATTTCCATTAAAAAAATGATCTTTTAAGGCATCATGCTAAAGAAACAGGAAATGTATCCAATACATAAAAGAGAAAAATGGATAAAAAAACTATTACTCTGGAAACAAGTGCCTGAGTGGCAAAAAACGAAGAAATTCTCAAAGAGAAGGGAAGTACCTGAGTGGCAAAAACAAGTAGTTCACCAACAGCAAAAAGAGCCAGGAAGCCATACTCGCTTCTAAGTAAGAAGGCACCAAAACAACATGCTCCACCAGCAAGAGTTGCTAATGATAGAAGCTGCCAAAAAAGTTGAAAATGTTCATGAAAGAGCAATGAAATTTCTATGAGAATTTTAGGAGTGTTACTTGGAGATACAAAATAAAAGTAGCATGCATGGCCTAACAGTTCAACTAATTTTTTCCATTACAACTTGAATCATTGCACATGTACACTTTAGATGGGTTTATTAATAAACACTGAAATCTTTCTTTGAAAACATTTTGAAAAATTGATAAATGAAATTTACTCAGCAGACTTTGATAGAAGGGTTCCCTTATGTATGAAATAGTTACTTCTTTACACAGCAAATAATTTCAATACTGAAACCATGATGTTAAAAACATATACGATGTATACTTTGATCAATTAAGAATCAGATAATGTGACTGAAAACATATCTGGCTATCCAGATACAACAACGTACACTCCTAACCTCTTACTGCAATATAGTACAGAAGGTTTTAATGAGGCAAAAGCCCACTCTTTTTGGTCAATTAAACCGAGGTCACTTCATGTTGTGTTAGGGGCAATGATTCAGGCAGAGCAGTTTAGGCAATGCATAAACTTGTACAAAAGAAATGCTACAATTCACTCTCTGAACTCAAATACAAACCTTAAATGCGTTTGATATTGTGCTATTCACGAAATCAAGAAGAAAGCCTCCTCCTAAGCTGCCCAATATTCCACATACAACTGTAATTCCTCCAAACATCATATCTGCATTAGCCTGCCAAAGTAAATTGTTCTTAATACAATTATTTAATATAATAATAGTACAGCAATAGGATTGCATATCACCTGCAAATTTTAAAATTACTGGGAGTATACTTATTTTAAGCAAGTAAAAATAATAAGCGATAGAAGGAACAACTGTGTTAATGAAATGTCATGTATAGTTGTGGTCATATGACCAAATAAAATCTCACCATGTTATATATACTATAACCAGCTTTGGGGCCCCAATACGAGTAAGCACCTATTACAAAGTTGTATACTATGTACCCTGCAAATGGACATTCATGCGACGTAATTAAATTATGACACAAACAATATGATTGTTGAACATGGTATAGTATAGGTAGAGGATATTGATATATGAAGTTCCCAAAAAAGTAAGGTATACGCAGGTTCTAAGATAAATTTAATAACACAAATTAGATCACCAAAAACAAGTAGATGCACATAGTAGATTAGCAGGAGGACGAAGTACCTAGAACATTGACGACAAAAACCTTGTCAAGAAGCAGTTCTTTCATGTCTTGCAGAAATCTTGAGAACTGACCCAATATTGTGGTTTCATATTTTGACCTAAGATAAGACAGACATTAAAAAAATATAATTATGTACATTATTCAGTGAGTTATATCAGACACATACAGTCAATCAAAAGAGGGAAAAAGAAATTAGTAAATAAGGATAGTGGGGATAATCATTCTCAGATGGAGGGAGAGAATTTTATCCTTAATAAAGATGAGAAAAATGCTTCCATCGGCACAATAATGGCCAATAGGTCATATACTCTAAAAACAACACTCAATAAACCAAGAATGATTTATTATTGTTCTTACCTGGAAGGTTCATGTGCGCTTTTGTCTCCGAACTCTGCCTTCAAGGACAACGTTTCATCTTTTCCATTTGAAGCATTCACATCTTTTCATAAAATAAGTGAATTTTGTTAAATTCAACAAAAGATATTGTGAAACAGAAGCAGACTAATAAAACCGAAATGTAAACTTTAGTGAGCCGAAAAAATTTAGTCAGAGTTGAGCCTGTCCCAAAGAAAATGCATATTGATTTCTAAACAACCATGAAACGGTGGAATGGTTACAAGAACTTCAAACACAGACAATTTTGAGCCTTCCAAGAAAAAGTGTAGTTATAAATTTTGGTTAGTAAACGTCTACATCTTTGTCGTTTATAAAGAAAAATGCCTCTTCTCCCTACTACTCTTCAAAGGAAGGGCAAAAGAAAACTGAAGAAAATATGTAAACCTATAGTTGTTTATCTGAAGGTCTGCTCAACAAGTATGGTATCTTGGGAGAGGAATAGATTTAACCTTTTCTTTAGATAAGTCACAATAATACCACTGAAATATAGAAAAGAAGGGTCGGGAGTCCTACAATAAAGAGAGAAGAAATGGTATTTCATAGTACAGGAGAAATAACTAGGGAAAAAATAAGTTTTAAGAAGCAATGAAGGAAATTAGCATGCGCACATCCTACGAGAGATAAGCTGGTTAGAATCTACAGCTAAAAAAATAGAATTTATTAATTTTGCCTGAAACTGAATAGAGTTAATTGACTTGGCATAGAATATCTATCATTTAATTTTGTTGAAAAGACAAAACCCGAGAAGACAAGTGATGAATTTCTGTTCTTAGACCACAGTGGAGCTATTCAATTTTGTAGGAGCTAAATATTCTGACTCTATATTAGGATGGTAACACAAATATAAAATCAATCTAATTGATCCTAATATCAACGGTTACTATATCTATAGGATTTTGACATGTCTACAAGATTCTAACAGTCCTTCTCAAGCTCAGGCATCTATCATATAAGCCAAACTTGTTACAAATGTCATCAACACAAGACTCCTTGAGAAATGAACATGTTAGTCAATTAGTTGATGGAGTTAACAAAGTATATAATAACAAAGCTTCACATATTGATTTGAGGGCATGACAGGTGTTGCAAGACAGGCGTTGGAGAGTAAAAAACTGGTTGGAGATTGCAGTGGCTACTAGAGAACTAAATTGGTCATGGCGATTACCAGAGAGCAAAAATACTTGGAGGGCTGGTGATGGCCAAACAGCAAAAAATGCTTGAAGAGCGCAACGATCGTTGGAAGCAAAAATACTCAAAGGGCATGACAATTGTAGAAGAGCTGGACAGCTACCAGAGAGAAAAAATGTTTGATGGAGTTGGTTTTCACACGACAAGGTGATGTCAGTGGTGGGAGTCATCGGCTAGAAAAAGCTTGCCGGAGAGTCGCTTTTGGTGAACAATGAACCCGACAGAAGAACAGAAACCAAAAAATGTACATTGTTTCTAGAACATTTACACTTATTCCTATGCTTAGTAGTATACATTGCTAGGGACTTGGGTATTATGGGGTGTCTAAGTCTCACATTGAGTAACTTGGAAAGCTTGGTGGAATATTTAAGTGTTTGGTTCTCTCCTTTAATAGCTAGCTTTTGAGAGTGGGTCCCCCAAGTGTCAGGGTTCTCATCAAATATTCTATCACAACTAGTTGTCTATGTCTCAGAAAACCCTAGAGTGAAATCCCCGCCAAGATGCTGATTCTTAAAGGTGGTACTATGATATGGGACTTAGGTCTATTATGGGGTACCTAAGCCCCACATTGAGTAATATGGGATAATCAATGAAGTATTGAAGTGTTCGACAGTTTTCCCTTAATAGCTAAGGTCTGAGGGCAGGTTTCCAAAGTGCTTAGGGACTCATCATGTTTATATCTATCTATTATTAAATTTCATAGAGCACAAACTTATAGTTTTAAATTTTAAATTATATGTTCAATGGTAGATAGCTGCCATGTATATAGATAGTACTCAGCATGAGCGTGAGTCTATATTAACATTACTCTTTCTTTCTAGAATTTTCATCGACATAAATTTGTATCAGACGCAATTCCAGTAAATACTCTTTCCAAAATGGAGAAATTTATTTGGCTTTGTAGTGCCACTGTAAAACATAATGCTACCTTGAGTTTCTGACACAGCTGTCTCAAGTTTCAGTTTCTTTTCTGAATCCGCAGGGGCAAAACCTGTATGCACAAGTAGTTTAGTGATGGGAAACAATGTTAGGGAACTATAGGAAATATATGCAGGAAAATGTGCACCTTTCAACTGCAAAGGCTTCATAAAAAATCCAAAAATAGCAAACGGAAACATCAATACAGCTTCCACCCAAAATGCCCATCGCCAACTAAAATGGCTTCCAACCTGTTTATAGACAATGAAAGTATAATATAAGAAAAACCACATTAAAAGCAAGTAAAAAAAAAGAGATATACACGATTGATGTTAAGTATAAGTACTGATACAGGACAATATTTCCTTTACCGACATACAGGTCCAAAATTTGGTTCCTATTGTCATTGAAAAGGGCGGGTGGGGGGAGAGACAATTGTCATTCCAGATTTATTATCAATGGACTACTTGTACACCCTTTCTACCTTTAAGGACTTTCTGGTTTAAGATTTTTCTTGTCTAAAACATTATACTTTTCATTACTTTTCAAATTTATAGATAACTATACTGTCAATCTATCTATATATATTATTGAAACTAAATATTTCCTCTTTACCTAGTTTACAGGTTTTACAACTACAATTTGATGATGGCAAATAAAATCAAAGGAAATCTTACCAAACCACCATAGATATAGCCAACTGCATATCCTGCTGGTATACACATGTAAAATGTACCGAGCCACACTGTTTTCTGAGACACAGCAATGAAGTTAGGTTTCCACCATAAATAAAACATGACAGTCACAAAAACATAAGACAGTCACAATGACATATATCATTTCAACTACCAACAAGTGAAGGGAAAACATCAGTCAGTTTTATATGATTATATCTATAAACTATAAAAATGTTGAAAGGAAGCAAGCACACAACTAATGTAGATCAACTCTCTAGAATAATTAAAGCAAACATTCCACAGGCTTACCCCAAATAGACCACCAATGAAAACCAATGACAACTTGTTAAACAAATATTCTAAATCTGTAATGTATAGTTTTAATAATTGAATCCAAAATGTAATTGCACTGTTAGATGATATAATATTGTGTTTAATAGTTGGGCTCAGCCCATTATGTATTTCTGGGATTTGGCCCATTATCAATATAAATAAACTGTCCTTTGTGTAGGGTTTACACAAGGGAGATTAATCC
>Ga0214543_1002585_pt1 | contig 35613 bp, 17 predicted proteins | sample CNSS2metaG_FD_160094 | JGI IMG/M metagenome (GOLD analysis project Ga0214543, IMG submission 160094) | Root nodule microbial communities from cowpea collected in UCLA plant growth center, Los Angeles, California, USA - CNSS2 | ecosystem: Host-associated > Plants > Roots > Nodule | place: USA... | reverse complement strand
TATACACACACACACACACATATATATACATATATACACACACACATATATATATATATATATATATATATATATATACATATATATATCTATGTATATATATATATATATATATATATACATATATATATATATATATATATATATATATATATATATATATATATATATATATATATATATATATATATATATATATATATATATACACATATATATAATATATATATATATATATATATATATATATACTTTCGCAACCGAAATCGCAACGGGACAGCGAACTAAAAATAAAATTTGAAAAAACAGAGTTTGGAGTCGCCACCATAGTTTATTCTAGAAAACTACAAAAAAAAAAGATAAGACAAGGTCTGCTACGGAAAAACAAAAAAAAAGATAAGACAAGGTCTGCTAAAAAACCAGATTTTGGGTCCGAGAGTCGGTTACGCGTGGGGAAGGTATTAGCACCTCACAACGTTCGTCCTAAAACGATACCTTTAATTAAATGTGAAAAGTTATGTGGATTTTCAAAATATTTATTTTCCCCAAAATTAATAGTAAATGAATTTACAAAAGAAACAAAATATTTTTTTTGGTTTTTTGGGGCCAACGAGGATTAATCATCGCTCCTACGTATCTCTATTCACAATGGAGAATTAGAGTTACGTAGTTCTTTAAAAAACTATTTAGAAAATGATTTGAAATTTTTGATATTTTTGAAAACCTTTTTATTTAAATTTTTCGTATTTTGAATAATTTAAAATTGGTGTCACATGACGCGAGCGGGCGGACAAACACTTGAAATAAATTCTTTTTTTTAATCTTTTATTTTTTCATTTTTTTAAATTTAAAAATTTTTAATATATATTTTTTAAAAGTTATTTAAAAGTGGGTGTGGATGTCATTGCTACGTGAGCAATCAGATAGATATCAAAAAATAAACAAAGAAAGTTAATTTTTTTAGTTGTAGATCAAGTATATGTATTTTTTTTTTCATGCGACGCGAGCGACCAGCAGCAGACATTAAAGAAAGGGAAAAAATATTTTTTATGATTAAAAAAAAGAATGAAAATTGGAAAAACTAAATCTAAAGATGAAAGAATTGAGAGTGACGTACCGTCAAATATTTTCAATATGTCCTCACCTTTTCTTTCTTCTTTTTCTTGCCTCATTTTCTAATATTTTTGTTAATTTTTCCGAGAGAGATAGAAATGATATGTGTCTATGTGGGTATGGGTGGTAATGAGAAAGAAAGAGAGAGTGTAGAGAATATTTTTTTTTTTTTTTTTTTTTCATATGACAGAGCGTGTATTTATACTCACACCTTGCAATATCAGTGCAATTTGAGCCTTAATTGTAATGAACAATATAAGGAAGGAATTGGTCATGATAGCAGTACATTATGAGAATCAAATCGCAGCAAATCATAGCACAATATCAATCAAGATCAGTAATATTGATTCTAACCATTAACAAATCAGAGCACAAAATCAATCACAATTAGTAATATTGATTCTTACCATTTGAAGAGATATTACTTCTAATGATTAGAATCATATCACAAATTTCTTTACCAGGAACAAAGGGTACCTTGGGTTATTGGGCTTATGAAAAGGTATGTGATAATTAAAATTAAATTGAGCTCTTACTTTTTTTTTTGCTAAAAGTTTGAAAATCTTTGAAGAAAAATTATTTCACCTTTTTATTTACCATTAACTAAAAACATTCTTTATTTATTTTTTTATTTTTATTTTTTTGAAAATAAATTTATTCACTCAGACAAAATTAGGAGTTAACAATAACAATATTGCAAGTCGTTCGTTGCACCGAGAACGTGATTTTTTCCCTTATTTTCGGATGCAAATATGGTGCATTGTTGCAACCATATATTTTAAACGTTGGGGTTGTTGTGGATATTTTTTTTCTCTCTTGCAAGCCATGGATTTGACCCATTTATGCCCCCACCCACCATCTATAAATAGAGGATCATTCTCCTCCCTCAAACACACACTTCCATACTTTGATTCATTCTCCCCAGTTCTCTTCTCCTTTCTCTCTTATATTTCTTCTCTCATTCTGGGTTTATTTATTTACTCTTTTTAAGAGTTATCTTGCTCGTTTTTTAGATCCTCAAAAAATCCGAGAAGTTCCTGTTGTATCTTGGAGACTTGCACAATACACTGCGGATAAATCCTTAAGGACGGTGAATCTACACGCCTCAGGAATTTATTTTGGTTCGTGATTTTGTCAGCTACTAGAACACTATATTGATTATTCAAAACAAAATCTATAAAAGGATGTGTTTTTCTTTTATCCAAAATATATACTAAAAACATCACATCTAACCCTAAACGCAACCATACATTTTTCTGAAACGCAACAAAATGGCTAATTTATTGTTGTAGTCTCAATCTTCTTTCTTTCATCTCTTTAACCACCTTTAGTAATTAACTTTCTTCTCCCACTCTATATTTTGTATACATATTAATCTTTCTTGTTGGTTTCCCATAGTTTTCACTCTCAAAATCCTCAATCACACTTCCGTACACTCCTTTTCCAAACTCACATCAATTTGTGAACTCCCACAGATTTGCATTATGGTATTATCAAAGTGGGAGGAAGGTTATAATTAAAGGTTAAATAAGCATTTCATTGATACTCACGAATTGGAAAGGAGAGATCCACTTTTTTTTTCTCCCATTTTATAAGATGCTACAACCATTCTGATTTCCTATATGTGTTTCGTGCAAAAAGATGTGATTTTTTTTTAAGATATATAATGAGATTTAATACAATAAATATTCACACATTTTGTTATTAGTATAATAAACAAAATTATAATATTAATACAAAATTTTTAATTCAGTTAGTTTTATTTAAATTTTGTTAGTAGTTAAAATAAATATATATTTCATATTCAATAATTATTATATGTATTCATTAAATATAAAATTTACATTTATATACAGTTAAAGTTGAAAAGAGCCTTTCATTATTTTTTTTCTTTTTGTATTATAAAGTCCAAATTTTTAATATTTTTATATTCATGTTAATTTTTTTAATAAACATAATAACAATTATTAAAAATTTAAATATGTATTTAATTATATTAATAATTAATGAAATTAAAATAAAATTAATCTAATGAAAATTACTATCTTGAAATTATAATTTTTTTATTATATTAAGAATTAAATATGTCAATATTTATTATATTATATTAATTAAATTTTTTAGTTCAATAATTTCATCTAGAGATGTCATTTGAGTCCTTTATCCATGGGTTAGTCTTGTTCTCCTCTAAAACTAAACCTTATATTTTTAGTCCACTCAAAAGAGACTTTTCTAAAGTCCCAACCCTTCAAACCCCATGTAAACTGGGTTGGGACAAGGTTATGGTGGAGTTGGCCCTAAAACTAAATCAATTTGTTCTCTCTCTTCCATTTCTTTCGATTAAAACTCGTTTCTTCTCGATCATTCACTCTTCCACGACTGCGTGAAGGGGCTCACCTCCTTCCTCATCTTCGAGTGTGGTGGACTCCTTTTTCTTCTTTTCTCCATCATCTTCAAGTTGTATATGTGCTTCCAGAAATTGCAAGATTGACCTTAATGACGTTTTCTCCTTAACCTATTGCCTAAATCCATTTGATCCTTGCCTATACGGGTTCGTCAAATTCTACCCCATCTTGTTTCTATTTATCAACATGCAAAATCTCTTCTTACGTTTTCTTATCAGATTTTGACTTTTATTATTACAGTATTCAATTTTGTTTGATGAATTTTCTTCTTCTGAGGAGTTGGCTAAGGGAAATTTTAACTTTGACTGCAAACTAATAATGGGATGATGGTATATGTTCTTGCGAGTTTTCTTCTTTGATTGGGTGAGGTTGAAAAAGTTGCTTGGATTTTGTTGTCCTATAGACCTATAAGTGCATCCAAGAATATCCAAACTTTGAGTCCACTATGGAGGAGGTTGCTAGTACATTATAGGGAGTTCAAAGGTTTTTACTTAACTTTTAATTGTCTTGGATATATTTTTGGTACCTGCAAACATGAATATATTTGGTTATAGTTTAAGAAATATTTTGTTAATTATGTTCGTCATTAAATTTTAGAACTTTTGAAAATAATTGGAATCACCTGACAGTGTTGGCTTGACACCCCTATGTACACATGTTAAGTTAGCCGTAATTTTCAGATAACTTATCTAGATATGACATCTAAGTGTGTCTAAAGTCACGTATAGCCATGATCCTATTTTATTAAATTTTTGAAGTTAGCATGGCTTATATATCTATTTTGTGTCACATGTTTGAAGCATTAACTGTGATAAGGAAGTCTCATTGTGTAAAGAGCTTGTCATATATCCACAAAAAAGCTCCTAGGATTTTTATTTTTTTCTTACAAGGAGAATGAAATATGTAACATCCGTCAGGATATTACGGATTTATAAATAAAATAAAAGAAGTAAATAAATAACAACGCATTTAATAATACCTCATTTTCCCAAAACGCGGGAAAATTTAAAATTTATTAAATGAGCAAAATAATGTTTATAACCATCAGTTATAAAAACCAAAAACCCAATGTTATAAAATCACCCATCAGGGTTTACAACTGATTCCAAAAGCAAATAAAAGAAAACATAAGATTTCCCCGAGTCTATTCCCCTCTCCGCGACTAAGCTTCACCTGAGCCACCTGCATCAACAACATCTGCTCCCGTGTACCGCGTACACGATCATCGCCAAACACATGCAGATAGGGTGAGCTTAACAGATAAAACATATATAATGTTACAGATATATATATCTACATACACACATATCACTATACATAACTTAGCATCCCACAATGTTCTATACTTTAATTCCTACCATCTGACCCCCAATCAGATTATTCGTGTTCTACATCGTTTAATGATTACTTCAAGGTGACTTACTGCCATACCTATCGGCCACGACCGATAGAGCACGTGCAGGAAACAATGCTACGGATCATACACCGTAACACCAAGTAGAGTTCCCATATACGAACATAGTCTGTATCGTCCCAAGACTACCAAACTCGTCAGCCAACAACTGAGGAGGGCAATCTATCTGGACCCATCTGTACTGGCCACAACTAGCACACTCACACAGGCAACACTCGTCTACCCGAGCCACAACTCAAGGGTTCCTCGTGTTCATCCGCCATCCCGAGCCACAACTCAAGAGATGCTATTCTGAGCCACAACTCAAGGAATACCACGTGCTTAACCCCTATCCCGAGCCACAACTCAAGGAATACCACGTGCTTAATCCCTATCCCGAGCCACAACTCAAGGGATACGTTCCGAGCCACAATTCAAGGAACACCAGCAAACCCACCTTTAAAGCACCGCTAGACGCCTTGTAGATCACGATTACACAACCAAAATTTCAAGCTGCAACAGTACAAATCGCCTAGCGGGGGACACGTGCCGCCAGGCGCTACCAGCTCTCAGACCGCCTGGCGGGTGTCGCGTACCGCCAGGCGCACAATGCCTTAAAATCCCTCTCGCTGTAGGGATCGCCTGGCGGGACTGCCCCCGCCGCCAGGCGCACCAAGCCTTGAGACCCCACTGTGATCCCGCTACCGCTTGGCAGTTCGCGTCCCATCGCCAGGTGCCATGACAGTACTGTGCGTACTGGTTTTTCTGCTCAAGTCTAGCACAGTTTCTTACCTAATTTCCATATGATCAATCCCTGGTATCATCTAACTTAAATGGTTACTAACAATGGTGAGGTTCAATCCTCACTCCCTAGCTTGATAACAGGACACATTATATTATAACATTAAGCTCCTTCCTTCTTAACATATTAGTACTCTTAGATTCTTTACCATTAAGTTGTTGCCAAGCCTATTACACTGTTTGAACTCTCATTCACAATAATTGGTCAATTCTCTAAACCCCCTTGCACCCAACCTATCCAGTATCCAGAATCTCTACTACGCCATAATATAGGAAAACCTCTAATATCTGATATCACTACCTCCTAAGGTAATTCTCACCCTTGTAGTTCATACACGAACTCCATCATCAAACCTTCACAACTATCACAAAAATTCCATCTACTGATCCTAACCCAACGGGAACAGAATCCAACCTCAGCGCACGACGCTTCAACCTGTAGCAGCACTGCCACTGCGCTAGCGCCTGGCGGCTAGTCCCCGTGCCGCCAGGCGGTGCTTACCATCTAGACATTTTTTTTCAGATTTTCCCCGCACCCAAAACCCAACCATTTTTCCATCTTTGTGAATTCCCACTACATGCAATCCCCATCCAAGCACAATCATAACAATTCAATATTTAATTACATTGATCAACTATTCCTATGTCCAATTCACGGTAACCCAGTTTAAATCGTAAATGAAGATATCACACATTCAACCCTAAACTTATATACATTGTTCCCTTCATTTAAGCCCTTAATTACGTGATTATACCCGTCGTTGGTCATCAATATTACTCTATAAGAATTACCACTGACTTTTGCCCCGATCAGATTCAACCAAGAATTCCAGAAAACCCAGAACGAGTTAGATTGCCCCGCGCTGCCTGGCGATTCAACCAATCCCGCCAAGTGTTTCATCAGCCAACCCAGAAATTGTTTAAGACGCCTTGCGTCGCCTGGCGGCCGAGAGTGTGCCGCCAGGCGGTTCCTCTTCTAGAAACCCATAACACATAAAAATGCATGAGTCGCCTGACGGTGGTTCATCACCTGCCAGGCGGTTTTTGGAAAAATTCCAGAAACGCAGAAATTCAAAGAATTAACAGTGCACAGCCATCCAATATACCATACATCACGCATTATTAATAATAAGCATAAAATTAAGGAGTCTAGCTCCCCTAACCTGAATCCTTTTGCTAAGAATTGGTTTGCTTAAAGAACTCCAATGATCACCACGTTCCCTCCTCTATTGGTGTGCTCTCACTTGACTTTAGAACCTCACTCCATCTCACCAATCTCTCTGATTTTCGTGCCTAACTTTCTGGTATAACCTCAGTTTTGCAAAAACTCTAACTTTAAGCCAAATCCTTCTTTTTAAAGGGTGTCTAAAACTATGTTAATTACCATACCCGAAAATTAAGTCATAATTTTGTTAAATGTAATTTACCACCTCCTTATGGCCATTTTCCAACCACCTCTTTGCTGTCCACTCTAGGGTTTTCTCCCCAACCTTTCATATTCAATTCAAAGCATAAACACTAAAAAAATTAAGATTTTAGTTTTGATTTTCCAAGGTTTGAATCCATGACCACTCAATCACCATTTCATAGTATAACCAATTCAACTAATCGTATTTCATGCTTAACAACCCAATTCAAACATCATATCATTCCACAACATGACTACACAAATTTAAATAATAAAACAATAACAAAAGTTAACATACATTAGACTCGAACCCAAGTCCTCACACACAATCAAAGTACTCTCAACCATTTGAGCTAGTACTTTTCCACATCATACCAACTATAATTTAATGTCATAAATGATTTGCCCACCCGCATTTATTAACTAATTATTTAATTAATTAATTAAATTCCACGGGTCTTACAAAATAGGTTCTTTAGTGGAGTATAGTGGGTGACTGCTAAGAATTTGAAGGCTTTCATTCAATAACACTTGCCAAGGTCTTCCAAGCAAACCAACCTTAATGGTCTTGACCAATTTAGCACTACGAGAAGGTTGCTTAGGGTGTTGCTTCTCTGCATGGAGAAGGACACGTCACTAATTTGGCATGTTCTTAGTGGTTTGCATCATAAACATATTACTTTTAATGATGCACAACTGTGTAAATGTTGGACCTGAAACATGTTATTTTCCTATGTTAATTTCCTTCTTTACCTATTGGGAAAGTCATATATAATTTGATTGGGAAAACCAATTAATGGGGTTGTTATGGAAAGATAGGAGGAATAGGGCAACAATTTCTTCCTCTTTTAATTTTTTCTTTTCTAGAAAAGAAAAAGGAGACAAGGATGAGGCCTTGTGTTATCTTCATTATGGAAAGGAGTTGGTATTGAACAGGGTGAGATGAAAGTGGCTAGGTTATTCACCTCCTTTGTCAAGGAACAATTCAACTAGTTTGGTGCTAGTTCCAAAGAGAGTTAGTTCAACTAGGCAACACTCAACTACTAACATAACTTAAAAGTTGTTTGAAAGTTCATAGCATCAAGTACAATTTGAGACCCACATGCACATTAACCCCTGTACTATAACTATGTTAGGCTTCTCATAAGATTTGCCTTATACTTTTCTCTTGGTCTGCCATTTCCTTTTAAAAACCAAACTTGATGACATGACTAATTTGATACATCTAATTTAAGGGAAAATGATTAGGGGTTTGGTAAGATGACAATCGAAGGAAAAAGTTGTAATTGATAATCTTAAGATTGATTTGTTTCTTAGTTTCTAGATAAAAACCATTTCTGTAATTGGGAAATGAATGGTCTCTTTTTGTTTTCATGCAATTAACCTCATTTTATATGTAGTCATTGGGAAAAAAATTGAGGACAAAGGTATGCTGAAAATTTTGAAGTATATTTTTACCATATGATTATTCTTTTGTTCTCTTGGCGGTAAATTATTCTATTTTGCTTCATGCACATTACTGTTGTAGATTTATTTATTTATTCTCTTTATCCTTGGTTGGCTTAATAGATACAAAAGATAAGTGAGATTTAATTTGGGGTATTCATAATTTTATCTTTTCCTAAATAGGTGAGAGATGACAAATTTATATTAGAAAAATTATGATAAAGAGTAGAAGAATTGATTCTTTTTTCAAGAGAAATGTTTGTGATGAAGATGAAAAAATGCATTTACGTCATCTAAACTTGAGAAACTTCACAATAATCCAAAAATTGAAGAAAATGAAAAACAACTCTCTAAAATTTCTAGAGTTACGTATAATTAATTTAAAAGTGCTTTAGAATGTGATCCAGAGAAACGTCCTCAAATTTGGCAATACCTACCAAATCAAATTGATGAGGTACGGAGGACTTATCTAAAATGGGGTCGATAACAAATGCATCTAGAAAATTATTCGTTGTCTAGTAAAGATGGTTATCCAAGAAGATTTCAATACACATGATTTAACTTATTTCCTTCATGGTTAGAGTATTCGGTATTCACCATTAAAAGATGTTGCATATTATTTATCGTGCTATTTTTTTAGTAAAAAACCAAGCGGACGACCTAACTCAAATGTTTTCATTGTTACATGTAATTAAGTTTATTTTCATTGAATTCTAATTGGCATTGAGTTGATTTAGGTTTTAAAAGTTTTTATAGCAAACACTATGATAATCTATATTGCAAGGGATATTGCAACAAACTTCATTTCTGATTCAATTATTTAAGATTTTAAGTCATGGAAAAACACTATGACTAAAGATAACTTTTGAATTTTTTTAATATATGATTGTTGATAATAAACTTTATGTTACACTTTCATATATATTATTATCATATTTTTTTTTTTTGGATTCTATTATCATATGTGTTTGTTTTGAATAGAGAAAATGATGTGAGAAAATATATTTTTTTAATACAAAAAAATTATTTATATATAAAAAATATAATTGGCCTCCCTAAAATTTTGGTCGAAGTTCTGCCATTGCTCCTCCTTACAAAAAAAAAGTTGCCTGCCTCAAGCCTTTGTTGAAGTCGTTGATGTGTTCTTGGATTATTTATTTCTTCAAATCTTCCAACTCGTTCTCCATACCAACATATTTTTCTTTCAACTCTTCATTATCTTTGTCCAAGTCTTTAATTTTTTGTTTCATTTTCTTCTCCGAGTCCAAGCACTTAACCTTCCACAAACCTAGCCGTTTTCTTTCAGCCACCCACTCCTCCCTTTCTTATCCCAGGAAGCCCTGTCCTCCTCATGCTTAGCCTGCAAAGTCTTCAATTCCTCATGAACTTCCTCTAGCTTTGCTTTTCCTCCTTCTTTGATCTCCCTCTGCAGAAGGCTACCTTCTCTCTGGCTTAGAATTAAGGCTTTGCTGTTAAACTCCAACATAGCCTTCATCATCACATTAGGCTCCATATTATCTATAGAAGATAGCACAACTTCCGCCAAATTAATGTCAATATCACGACGGATAGATGTTTCCGACAACTATATTAAGCAAGCTTCAAGTCCCAAGGTTGAACCCAACCCTAGCAATTTAGCCCTTACCATCTTCATATCTTTCACGATTCCCTTCTAAACAAGAACTAGCGCCTTCCTTTTTGAGTTGCCATGAACTCGAACTTCCACTAGTGGCTCTTGCATATTGGAAACTTCAGTTTTCCCGCATTTTTTTATTTCTCAGCTTCTCTTTACGCAAAGTCCTAAAAAGGTTCAGATTCTTTTTTCCCAACTAAGCCATGTGTTCTGCAACACAAACACACACTTGGTTATCTTTCTTACACCAAACATAACGGAAAAAAAATAAAAAATGATATCTTCCAAATCAACAAGTGGATGCACTAATAAATAAAATCTAACTAAGCCCTTAATGGACAACTTATCGCTAAATCTCCCCAAAACTTCTATTACTCGTTTGTCATCCATTGACAACTCCTCCTTCTTCATCCCCTTATAACGCCGAGGATTATTTGTCTAGCTGAATGGGAACTTAGTACAACCATCCTCGTTATAAAATACAGAACGACCTGGTTCTTTCACAATAACTTTAAAGAAGTTGTCCTTAAAATGCTTGAAGGATTGAGAAAAAGTATCCAACATACTTATTCCTGGTCGGCTGACCAAGGACAACCAAGTAACCAGATTTCTTAGACGCGTATCATAAAAGTACAAAAAGCATTCAGGAGAAAGATGCATGTATAATGATCAGCATAACACCCTGAACGCTTGCAGGTATCCCCAACTATTGGGATGTACTGGGTTGGTGCAACATTCAATAGCTGTAATACGCCCATGGTGAAATCATTGAAGGGAATTCGCATATGCAATTGAGAGAAGTGGCGCATATACATATAAAAGAACCCTTTTTCAGCCTCCCCTTGATCATGGCATACACATTCAACGACGTTATCCCGTTCTAGAGAGACGATATCTAGAGAAGTATCCTTATAAAAAAAACGGATACAACCCATCCACAAATTAAGTAATCGGGACCATCTGAACAAGGAGTACTAAGTCCTCACATTCGGAGCCACCCACTTGTACCTGGTCTTTGTCGGTATACTATTCTCAGCCACTTCCTCAGCGGGATCCTCCCTAACGTCAAAAATAACCTTCATTTGGACCCCTCCCTCACCAAACATAGAACCACTAGACCCACTCACTGAATCATTATCCCTACTACCTGAATCTGATACAGAAGAACTATCACTAGACATACCTTATATGTAGAAAGTAGACGACATAAAGAGAAAGGGAATATATATTGGACACACTTTACCAGAAACCATACAATTCTCTCACAGTAAGCAAATGAGATAATATGTGCATAACCTTTACCCCAATTCTTATTTATAAGGTAAAACCCAACCCTCAAAAAAGTTTTACCACTCAAATAACACTAATGAAGATTGAAACCTTCATAATTAAGATGATTGTTTAGCTTCTCCTAACACGACCCCTGACACCCCTTGTCTCTTCATCTTACCTGTCTCATTTCTGACATAGCCTTAGCGTTGTTTCCACTCCTCTAGGCTAGGGGACTACCGTAGGGACATACCAAGAATACCAAGAAAAGAGGATTTTTTTTCTTGCAGAACCAGAACATAGAAAAACCTTTGGCACGACATATTCCGCCAAAGGCTGGGGGATTGATGTACTATACTAGGAGGATAAGACCAACAAGATTGAGTATTCTATGAACCCACAAGCTTGGTAATTTGTGATTAATATTCTCCAAATACATGTGGACCCCAAAAATTAAAGGTACGCGATTCATTAATACTAGAAATTGATATTTGACTTGAGAGTTCTCACTGACTTAATCGTTGGAGTCCTTTTTGCAAGTAACCTAAAAAATGTTATACTCAACAAAAGAACATGAAAACAAGCCGAATAAAATGGAAAAGTAGCCATCCAAGAGATTCTCAAGTTGGGGTAAGATAAGATTCCAGTTTCATGATTTCACATTATTGTCCTTGCAGGAAGACTATGAATTGCATCAAAATTATGTTTAACCATGAATGTAGAAAAGTGGATAAATTTAAGAGAGCTACTTTTAACATGATAAATGTTTCTTTCTTTCTATATCTTTATGATGTTTGAAATATTTTAACTCAGTGTAAATATATCTTTTTCTCTTTCAAGTTTGAATTTACTAAGTGATGAAAACCTTGATACTCCAATAATTTGAGTGGAAAAAAACTTTATTACGAAGTTTTAGGGGTGGGCAAAAATCTAATTTTCTTAATTCGATCCACTTTTGCTTCAATCCAAATCATTTAAAATCCATTTTATTTAAAATCCAATCCATTTAAAATCCATTTTAACGGATCTGGATTTCAATCTAATCTACATTTTATATATTTTATGGACTGAATATCCATTCTCTAAATTAAGATTTTCAAATATGGATAATCCAAAAAAATCCAATCCTAATTTTCCATTTAAAATTTTTGTTGGATTAGGCTAAAGGTTGAGATGGACTAGGCTAAAGGTTGGATGGGTCATGCCTAACAACTTGTATGGACCGGGCAGGCCCGACGACCCTGAAGGGCTGGGTGGGCTCGACGACCTGGACGAATCGATCGGGTCGGATGACCTAAACGGGTCGAGTGGGCCTAAAGACACAAATAGGTTAGGCGGGCTCAACGACCCGGATGAGTCGGTCAGGCTTGAAGACTCGAACAAGTCGGTCGGGACCGACGACCCCAATGGGCGAGGCAGGCTCGAAGACCCAGACGGGCTGGGCCAACTCAACGACTCGGATGGGTCATGCCCAACGACCTGTACAGACTAGGAAGGCTCGAAGACCTTGATGGGTTAGGCGAGCCCGGCGACTCAGAGAGACTAAGTCGACTCAATGACCCGGACAAGCTGAGTCGGCCTGACTACTCCGACTGGCCGTGCCCGACGACCCGGACAAACTAAGTTGACTCTACAACTCGGACGGGTTAGGCTCAATGACCCGTACGAACTAGGCAAGCCTAACAACCCTGATGGACCAAGCAGGCCCGACAACCCAAGCGCGTCGGGCTGGGCCAACACGACAACTTGACCGTGTCAGGTTGGCACAACGAGTCAGACAGACCAGGCCGGCCCGACAACCTAGACGGGTCGACTTGGCCTAGCCTGACGACCTGGACGGGTCCTAAACCTTTTGACCATGGGTCGATGACATAAAATTTAATAATTTATTTTAAAAAATAATTTTTTTTTCATGTTTAAGAAGAAAGTCCATGAGCGGGCCTTAACCCATAGGGCTAGACTCTGACCTAGCCTACGTGGGTTAGGGCTTAGCCTTGTGGGCTGAGCCAAATTGACGACTCTAGCCAAATTGTATTGTGTTTGCCCTAAAGATACAAATTTTAGAAAATTCAATTTAATTTCTTTTATAAAAAATGGATTATGGATTTTGAACTTAATCCAAATATTTGGATTGGATTTAAATCTTGATTCAAATATTGGATTTGGATTTTAAAAAAATTCAAACTAATTTTGCTGAAAAAACAAATTTGGATTGAAAATTTAATCCAATTATTTGGATCTAAAATGGACGTAAATTAAATCATTAGAAATCCAATCCATGACTACCCTTATGAAGTTTGGTTTAAATTTTTGGAAGCCTTGAAACACTAAAGAAGGTAGTTATCAATTTTTTTATTGTATATAAGTATTTGTTAATTTGTTTTTAGTTTTGCATATTAACTAGAACATTTAAAAAGAGTGAGTTGCATTATAACTAATTATTATATCCAAAATTATACTTACTTTTAACCCGTGTAAATTTTAGTATGAAATGTACGTGAAAAGTAAAGTTTTCATGTTCTCATGTTGATAATTTTTTTAAAAGGTCATTAAAAATATAATTTTATTAAATACAATTATGTACTGAGAAATCTTATTTTTTAATTAAATTTTTGTCGTTTAATTTTTATGTTAATTGTAATATGAGTGTTAATTGAATTATGTGTCTCTTATCTTGTTCATCATTTTATTTAATTATGTCACATTATTTTAAAATTTTACAATTTATTAATTTTATAATTTTAAAATTTTAAAATATAAATAATATAAATATTAAAAATTAAAGTTTTAAAATATAAATATTAAAGAAAATTTTATAAATAAAATTTTAATTAACAATAAGTAGAATAAGATAAATGAATATTAAGTAATATAAATAACTAAATGTAATCTATCAAGAACATTAAGAAAGTAAATATAAATTTAAAAATTAGATGTCATTTCATCTAATATGAAAATGACAAATATTTATTTTAAAATCAAGAAGAATGTGAGTGGAATAGAGATGTCAAAATTAGTCAATGCGACTTACACAAGTTGGCTCACCATGACCTTGGTTAAAAATGAATTTGCTTAATCCGATTCACTTTTTTGTGAGTTTAAAATTTTGTAATCTAACTTGACCTACTACAAATTGGTGGGCTAGACAATTGACTCACTTAAGAATGTTTTTTTTTTCTAAATTATTTTATATATTTACTTGACTTATTATTTTATAGCAATGCAATTAAAGTGTTCATCTATTTTATCAAACATTATTATAAAGATAATAATTGAAGATTAAAGTATCAACTTACATAATTTGGTAAATAAAGAAATTAAACATAAAGGGTATTGAAACATTATGAACATCATTCTATTATTCAAAAAGATCAAATTGTCAATTTACACAATTAGAAGTAGTGAATAATTATAATAAAAAGAATTGTGAAAAATGATAAAATATTAATAAAGAGTTGTTGTTGGTAGGTTGTGAATTAACTCACCTTCAACTTTATTGGAATCTGTTTAATCCGTAGATTAAGTGAGTCATGTCAACTTGATTCACATTTAAAAAAAAAATTCTTTCCAATTCCACTCAATCTGGTGATGAGCCAGATTGACTCACAAGTTGAAACTATTTTGACATTTTAAAATATGATTTAGTATGACTTTAAAGGAGATAATTATTTATTAAAAATGATAAGAAAATTAAATATATGGCTGTCAGTATGTATATTTTCATTTGGTATGTGTAATTTTCCTTTTGAAATTCGTAAATCCTAATTGCCAATTTTACTTAAAATAAAAGTATTAAGTTGCAAATATTTTTACAATAATTCTCTAAGTTTTAATTTACCTATTATATACAATTTATGATATAGTTAAAATATGACTTTATCATGTATAAAATCCTTTAAATAAACATGCCCAGGGATAAACAATAATATTGGTTAAAAATATTAACTGTAAAAAATAACTAAAAGGATTTACAAAAACTTGATGAAAGTTTTATACTTTCCTTTCCTCTTATTCTTTGCAAAAATTTACCAAAACGTGCATATTGACATATTTAGTCACTTTGAATTTAAAAAATACATTTTAAAAATAAATAAAAAAAAAAAATATATATATATATATATATATATATATATATATATATATATATATATATATATAAAATAGGATTCCACTTCCGATCTCAATTTCAATCCGATCCTCGCGCTTTATTTGTATTTTTCATGTTAAGAAAAAATAGTTAAATTTTTTATAATATATTATAATATATATAAAAGTCAATATATGTATAGTAATTTGTATTTGAAGTTGAATAAGAATATAAAAGTCATTTATGGTGCACTCCAGTGTTTGTTTATGGATTAAATATATGTAAGGAAATGAATAAAATAGAAAGGAACAAATATAATTATTTTAGTTAAAGCACTTCAAACGTAACCGTTTTTTAATCTCCGGATCCTTCACGCGAACTTGCACTCCCTCTCCCTCTTCGTCTTGACTCTTCAATCTTTGCCTTCTCCCAATTCTCAATCATCACCAACAAAGCACCACACGCATACCATGACCCTTTCTTTAATCGCCACTACCCTCATTCCCACTTAATGCATCCTTTCTGCTGTGTCTCCGTCGTCTCCGACCACTCTTCTCCGATCACCCTCGACATGCCCCCTATCCCTGCCGCACCCAGATCCGACCCCGCTCACCGGCCAGGACAAGCCCTTCACTCTGTCACCAACGGTGGCGAAAGCGGCCGCGCGCACCCCCTGCCGGTTCCGGCCGTGGTGGATGTCAGGATCAAAGACCTTGTGGGGAACGGAATCTCCGGGATTCTGCACAAGTGGGTGAACTATGGCAAAGGATGGAGAACGCGCTGGTTCGTGCTTCAAGACGGTGTCCTCTCCTACTACAAGATTCATGGACCCGACAAGATCATCGTAAACTCCGAAACCGAGAAGGGATCGAAGGTCATTGGCGAGGAATCTGCGCGACTGATCTCTCGTAACCGCAATTCGAATCACGTCGATCGTCGCAGAAAGCCCATTGGCGAAATCCATCTTAAGGTCAGTTTCATCATTTTTTTTTTTTTTTTATTCTCTTCCATTTGTATTTTTCCCCTTTTAATTTCGGTTCAGTTTGAGTTACGACTCTGGGAGAGTACCAGTTACGAAATTGAAAATTCAGAAGTTGTAATTACTGAGCCTCTACATGTATGTATATGAATCTGAACATCCGCTTTATGTGATGAGTTTTTAAGTGATGATCTATGGAATTAGTTATTAATAAAGCTTTAAAATGCACTCCTCACAGATTTGTAGTTTATAATGTGATCCTATTCGGAGTGCTTTCTCTGGAGGATACATGTGGTTTTGTATCAAAAGAAAGTTTTGAATTGTGAGTTTGGAATGAAGACATATGTGGCTGCTATTGCTGGCATAGAGATTGTAAACCCTTTGGCCGTTTTGAAACATTGCTTATTAATTTATAAGATGGGATGTCAGTTTATATATAGAAACTTCAATGTGGTGGGTGGCGTGACGGTTTTCTTTCTCTTGGGGTTGTGAGTGGCGGATTGTGTTTGTTATGTTCATCTCGGTGTTTTTGTGTAGGTTTCGACTATTCGTGAGAGCAGGTCCGATGACAAGCGATTCTCTGTCTTCACTGGGACTAAGAGACTCCATTTGAGGGCAGAGACTTCTGATGATCGGGTGGCGTGGATGGAGGCCTTGCAGACAGTGAAAGATATGTTTCCCCGGATATCAAACAGTGATTTAATGGCTCCAGTGGACAATGTGGCTGTTTCGACTGAGAAACTGAGGCTTCGGCTTATGGAGGAAGGAGTGAGTGAGGAAGCCATCCGGGACAGTGAACAGATAATGAAAAATGAGTATGCTGCGCTCCAAAACCAGCTTCTGCTGCTTAAACAAAAACAGGTGGCTCTAATCGACACTTTGCGGCAATTAGAGGTACCTTTAATGAAAAGTAGAAAACTTGAAGCCAATCAAACTGGTTATTCTTGGTGGATTTCTACTACTGCACAGAAAGCTGGTCATTCTTAGTACTCTTAAGATTAGGGGCAAAGAAAGGAGGGGGCCATGTCTTTCTCCTTCTCGTTTAAAAGAAAATAGAGAATTGTGTATTATCTTCCTGTCAAATGTCATATGTGTAATTTCTCTAGTTTTCCCATGCTTTTTCTTCTACTGCTGTACACAATCTACTGCTAAGTCTAATGGTGTGTTCATGAGTTCATTTGTCATAGGTGCTACAGCAATTAATAATATTCAGTGTTCTTCTGTCAAATTCTTTCCTTTTCGTATTGAATTGGTTTGTAATGGACTATTAGTTCCTTATCTCGTATTGAGTCTTTCTTTAACCAGTTAGATGCCTCAAGTAGGGGTTTGGTATGATTGTATAGTGTCTAAGTTATAAATCTTAAATCCGAAAAGGATATAAGTTGTGGTTAGTAGGTCTTGAGGCTCTTTTTATTCTTTGACTTGAAATGAATTTCGATCATATTACTAGCAGAGTTCTGTTAGAAATAAATCATTGGACGGTTGAACTTATATCATACATGCACAGCTGAATGTTCTTTATAAAAAAAAAATTGTATAATTGGAAATGAGACACTAACGAGATATATTTCTGGGCTGTAGAAGTTTTCAACCAGTTAATAGCCCTGCATGCAAGAGCGCAGCAGATTGAGTATTCATAAAATGCTATACCTAAGTTTTACTGTTCTTATATTTTTGTTCATCCAATTAGCCTGTTTACCTTAATGTATAAGCAAAAATTTCCAAAGGTAAATAATAATAGATCGCCATGTTTTCTGCATTAATGTTTTTACAAATGTGCCTTCCTGTGATTGTACTCATCCCCCCTTTTAATTCCAAATTGCAATTTTTATTTTCATTCGGAGAGAGTCAGTGGACATGGTTAACTTTGAAACAGAAATTATTTCAATATTTATTGGTAAGGTTTGTGATCTCTAATACTAGAGTCCATCCATTGAATTACTATATTTCAATAGCTTAAACAAAATATTTTTCTTCGGACTGTGGAGAGTTTCCGTTTGATCTTTAGTTTTAATTGCTTCTTTTTACTTGTTGATATATTGATTACGGTTAGCATTTTGTTCTCCATGTGAAGTAAAAAAATTTCTCTGTACTTCATTATTGTAGACAGAAAAGGTTGATCTGGAGAATACTGTGGTTGACGAAAGCCAAAGACAGGTTAATGATCAAGAGGTTTCCTCTGGATTAGGGCAGGAAAAATCTAGTGGTAAGTGCTTGAATGTTGACCCTTTCATTTAATTAAGATCTTTTCATTGCGTGGTTTTTGGTTGTGCATTTTGTTGAAAATAGAAGTACTTAAATGAATGCTATTATCTTTGATACCCTGTTTTATTATGAATTATTTCCATTTTCTTTTGCATTTAAACTTTTTGATCCAGAAGAAAGTGGAACTGAGTCGGAGGATGACAATGAGAGAAATGATGCAGCTGAGGAAGAAACAGATGATGAAGATACTGCCTTTTTTGACACTCGGGATTTTCTGTCATCGTCGAATTCTTTTAAAAGTAATGCTTCTGATATTAGAGTCTCCTCTTTCTCTTCTGACGATGAAGGACTCTATGCTGTTGAATCAGAGGAGGATATAGATCCTTCCATTAAATCTGTTGGATTCAACTATCCTTACGTTAAGCGACGAAAGAAATTACCTGATCCTGTTGAAAAGGAGAAAGGTGTCAGTCTTTGGTCAATGATTAAGGATAATATTGGGAAGGATCTAACAAAAGTTTGCCTTCCTGTTTATTTTAATGAGCCTCTCTCCTCTTTGCAAAAATGCTGTGAAGAAATGGAATACTCATATCTTCTAGACCGAGCATATGAATGGGGAAGAAGGGTAAGTCTAAATATGGCATCCCAAGTCATGTTGCCCGGTTTTTAACTTTGCTGTTAGTTCTTCAATTTGTATTTCTCGGTGCAATGCTCTAAGTCTTTTAGTTCGTTGATGATGTTATGCAGGGTAATAGCCTCATGAGAATTCTCAATGTTGCTGCTTTTGCTGTATCTGCCTATGCTTCGACTGAAGGAAGAATCTGTAAACCATTTAACCCATTACTAGGGGAAACATATGAGGCTGACTTTCCGGATAAAGGCTTTCGATTTTTCTCAGAGAAGGTCCAAGCTAATGCTTGACATGGATATTATCGAATAGTTGATCTTTTTCTTGATTATTTTATCATATATATATATATATATATATTTGTCTGTATGTATGTATTTTATCATGCAATGCTGCACAAAGAAGGTGAAAAGCATCAAATTAGCATTTTGGTATAAAAATGTTGGGAATGTAAAGGCTAGCAAGTGCTTAGTGCTAGACTTACCTATAAACCTATCATTGAAAGGCCACCTGTGAGAATTACAAGGGGTGTGTGTTTGTGTGTGTGAAATGTGACTGTTTTGATCTGAACTTATTGTTTGTTTAAATCCTACATATCAGTATTCATTAATGATGATTATTTGAAGTCCTTAGAACTTCCTGCTTCTGGATTAAAAGGAAAAAAAGTTTCCAAAGCACGGTTTGAAGGAAAAACTCGAGTATAATCTTAAAACTACTGCTTTCTTAATTTGATGAATGACAATTGATGTGATTGAGTGCTTAAATTATGTATAACTTGATGAAAGGCAGTACAATTTGAAACAAAGGATATGATTATGCCTTTTTAATATATCTGTTTCCATTTTGAAATTATTATATTTCTTCTTTCTCTCAGGTCAGTCATCACCCAATGATAGTTGCATGTCACTGTGAGGGTACAGGTTGGAAATTTTGGGGAGATAGCAACTTAAAGAGTAAATTTTGGGGTCGGTCAATTCAGCTTGATCCTGTTGGCATTTTGACTTTGGAATTTGATGATGGTGAAGTATTCCAGTGGAGTAAGGTATTTTTAACTACTTCCACACTACCATGCATCCAATGGCCTCAAAGAAAATGCTGTGTGCAGATTTGGTTCTAAACTGATATGGAACTTTTCGTTCAGGTTACTACATCAATATACAATCTCATATTGGGAAAGCTGTATTGTGATCATTACGGTACAATGCGGATACAGGGAAATCAAGATTACTCATGTAAACTGAAATTCAAGGAACAGTCTATAATTGATCGAAACCCTCACCAGGTGCCCAATATCTGTTTCACGGAGTCCATCTTGATTGTCTTTACTTTATGATTGGCATTAAATTTGTTCTAATATAGTACTTGACATGTGAACTTCTCTCAGGTTCATGGTATTGTTCAGGACAGAAATGGGAAAATATTGTCTACTTTGCTCGGAAAATGGGATGACAGCATGTATTATATAAATGGAGACTATAGTGGGAAGGGAAAAGGTTATGAATCAATGTCAGATGCCCATTTAATATGGAAGCGGAGCAAGCCACCCAAGTTCCCCACTAGATATAGCTTCACTCGGTTTGCCATCACATTAAATGAACTCACCCCTGGATTAAAGGTCCCTTTTTTAACTCATACTTTCTCTTGTATAGCCAGTTTATCTTCCTATTCTTTTTCTTTATAGTATAAAAATAGTCCGTATTTTCCAACTCGGTAACCCCATTATGAGTGTTGCGTTCAGTAAGGACATGTTGTGATCATTTATATATCATGAAAGAGCTATGAAGTATGAAATAATTGAAATTTAACATTAAAGGACCGAAGTATCCATATTATTATTTTGCATATTATGAGTACTTGTACTCATCTATTATCACTTATTTGTGCATACATAGGATAAGCTGCCACCAACTGATTCCAGGTTAAGACCTGACCAAAGGCATTTGGAAAATGGCGAGTATGAGATGGCAAATTCAGAAAAATTGCGACTTGAACAGCGTCAACGTCAGGTAATTATGTCATTCTACTTTGTGGTGTTTCCTTTGTTGGCTTCACAGGGAGTACATTGAATAGATATGTTTTAGAGTGGGAACATGATATGGAGTGTTATATATTTTGGTTTAGAACAAAATTGAAACGGGATTAAAACATGAGTGGACTTATATCATATTAACTTCTTTAAAAGTTACAATTTTTAACCTTTGCAAGCTAATCTTAATATATATGTTAAGTAGATCTTAGTTGTGATAAGGGTGAAAATAGAATACAAAATAGAACCGAACTTATCTGTCAAATTTCATCTGATGTTGGTTGGTCAACTGTCAAATGCTACCAAGGGTGAGAGTAGATTATTTAAGGTACGATTAGACAACTTTCTGCATAAGAACTTAGAAGAAAAAAAAACAAGGTTTCTTAAGTTAAAATTAGATTATACATATTTAAAAATAAGAATTTAGAAAAATTAAGATAACTTTCACAAATTAGCTTATGCATAAATTATTTTTATTTATAGGAAAATTAGTATAAATTTTTTTTCAATAAATCCCTTACAAAGAATTTCATCCAAAGATACCTTAGTACTTCACTTGCTTGTTAGAATGCCTTAAATCTGACTATTCATCAAATACAACTACTTGTGGAAAAAAGCCTTAATAGTGATAGCTATTGCTCATAAAGTAGCACTAACTGTTTTACTTTTTAATAGAAACATTTTTTACCGAGTTGCTCTGAATGTGCGATCACTTATCTGGCCTAGTATCATTTTGTGCAAGTTGATCTTTTCCCTATTTTGATCGTGCAACCTCTCTCAGTGCTATGGTATTAACACTTTTTGTTTTCACGATAACTAAATGAGATGTGTAAAGGATGAGCTCTATGGTATGTTTCGATGACTTCTTTATTTTTCAATCTGGCTTTTAGATGAAAAAAATATGAAGAAAAAAGTGAAATTAACTTCTTCCTAAGTTAAAATTTATTTTTGCATAATCTACCTACTCGTACAACATTTCCATATATTTTCTTCAAAACTTCTTCTTGTAACTTGTTTATAAATTAATTTTAAATTGTGAAAAAGTTAATTTTATTTTTTCCGAAAAGTTCATGGAGAAGTTTGTCCAAACAGACAAGGTTATAAAATTTTCAATCCTTGACTTTGTGGGAGAGGAGATTGTTAAAATAAATGTAGTGGATTTGCAGTTATATATTTGAATTTCCAAAGTAAGCGAGAAGTAGAGTTTGAAAAATAAATTGGTAACCAATGATTAAGAAAATTGATATTTGTTTGAATGGGATTCAGGCTCGGAAAATGCAAGAGAGCGGTTGGGAACCACGGTGGTTTTGTAAGGATAAAGAGAGCGGTTCCTACCGCTACTTGGGAGGGTATTGGGAGGCTCGAGAACAAGGAAATTGGAACTCATGTCCTGACATTTTTGGTCAAATTCCTTCTGATCATCATCTCTTAGACGAAGGTTAATGATTTATTCACTGTAGTTTATCAATATTTTACCTTCTATTCTTTTAACTGATGAAATTCATCATAGTCAATCATTTTAAAATATGAGCAGGTAATAATGTAATTGTTTTTCAATTTCTAGCCTCAGTCATTTTATATCCTCATGATTGTTATTGTTAATATTAGTATTAGGACTACGTTATGAAAAAGAAAAGGTTAGGTTCACATACTTTTCTTTTTCTATCAGCAAATTATATTATATATTTATAATCGAAGTATTTAGGATGCTTCTTCTCATATATTACATATGCATAATATACAAAGTCACACATTCTTGAAAAATCTGTTCCTGCCCATTTTCCACCCAAACTAGATTAAGTTTTATAATATATCATGTCTATGGGAATTTTAGTTCATACAAATATCTTTGGTAAACAACTCTTCTCAGTTTGCATATTTTTGGAACTCATTTTTTGACTTTTAAATTGTGTAATCCAGAAGTCAAAATTGAATTGTGTAATCTAGAAACCACTTTTTCTATTAAAAGAACTTCTAAATTGCATAATCCAAGTACTCTCAAATTTTGGAAGTCAGTTTTTATTTTTCGATTACACAGTCTGAAAGTCATTGAATTGTGTAATCTAAAAATCATCCTTTTAGAAAAAAAAAATGAAATTATAGAATTCAGAAGTATCTTTTACTTCTAAATCGCCCAATTCAAAAACTTATATCAAAAGTTATTTTTGATTTCCGAAAGTTTTCACCAATAAAAGTGCGAGAAGAAACTTATGGGTGTGTAAGAAGAAGAAAGTACCCTAATTTTAGCATAACAATGGCCCAGAAGGCCCCAAATTAAATTCGGGTTGACTTTTAATTTGTGCTTTACAAATAAATTTGGATGGTATAAATTAGAAAAAGAGTAATATTTTATGTTTCTTTTTGTCTTGACAGTTTTATTACAGAAGACTAAACAACTAGTCCCAAAATTTCAATCTGGTAATGAACTTTTGGAAATGGGAATAAGAATTATATCTGACTATTTACTTTCACCATATGTAGAAATTGAATAAAAGTTCAATTTTAACAAGAAATAATGTCAATCCACTAATCATATCACAGCTAAATTTTATCTATTTGACTCACTTTTACTATGGGGAACCGGTCTCTATATTTGGGCTTGCGACTAAATCAAGATACATAATCATAAAGATCAAACGGAGAATTTCCTTTTTGCACCACCGTGCTTTTCTTCTTTATCTCTCCACAAATGGTTTAAAGTTACTTTCGAATTTTGCAATTTAGAAATCTTTTTGATTTGAATAATCTACCTAAAAACATACATTATATTATATAATCTAGTATAGTAATTTGTTTGGAAGCTTTTTTCTTGAAAAAATGAATATAGACTGTGCCCTAGAATATATTTTTAGATTTATACAATTCAAAATTTTTTTTTATTTTTTTATAAAATAAGAGATTTTGGATTACGAAATCCAAAAAATACTTTCAAATTGGATAAGTAGAGGTTATCTTTTGCATAGAAAAAGACCTTTTAATTGTGTAACATAGAAGTATCTTCTGAATTACATAACCTGAAGGAGATTGCTAAAGTAGAATTCAAATGTTTTACCACAATGGCAGGGGAGTGGCAGCAGCAGGAAGGGATGACAATAAGAGAAACAGTTTGGTCTTTTAGACACCCACATGACTGCAGCAACAAACTATAGGGGTACAAAAATGAAACAGGTCAATGATGCCGTAAATTAGGCAGCTTCTTCCTGCACCTCCAAAACTTTTGTCTTGCACCCTCAAAATATTTTTCTCATTTTATCTCTTCTAGACCCTACATTCTTAAAGTTAAAATTGACTTTCGAATTGTGCAATTTAAAAGTCAGAAATAATTTTTTGATTATGCAATTTGGAAGCCAAATAACTTTTGGATTGTATAATTTAAAAACTATTGTTTTGAAGAAGAGAAATATTGAATTGTACAGTTTGAAAGTAATTTTAACTTGCAGATTATATAATCCAAAAGATAAAATGACTCCCTAATTATAGAATCTAAAATTTATTTTTTACTTGGGATTAGGGTGCAGGAAGAATTTTTGAATGCATAAGATTATACAGTTTTACTAAAATGAAAGGAGTTGTTGTTGTCTCCCTAGTTCCTTTCGAAAGCAGAGGAAGGATCCTTGGTTTCCACTCCCTTCCTTGTACCGTATGATGGATGTTTATGTCACAAACTCCTGTCTTACTCATCTTCTACTCTCTCTTTTTCATTCATAATGAACTTTCATTTTCTTTCTCCCCAAATCTTTCAAAAGAAACATCATGTTTTGTGCACATGCAACACTATGTCGAGCTATTATTTGTCCTAGTCTATGCGTCAGACAAGGCGCCACAGCTATCTGTTTTCATAATGTTTGTTTGGTTTGTGTTGGCAACAATTACCCATTTTGAAGGGAACAAAGACTACTCACTCTGTATTCTGTTCTTTTCATATCCTTCAATAACGCTTCTCACTATTTTGACTTTTCTTCTGCTCCTCATCCACCAATACTAAGTCTTCCCTATTCAAATTAATACCCACTACAATGCCCTAAGCTACATCCATCATGCTTCCTTTTAGTAGGACTTATAATAACTATACATTCTTACATTAATAACTTATCCTAAGTCTGTGTACTTTATAGCAATATAGCTACTATGCATTATGCATTTGCAATGTCTAATTCTATACAACGTCACATATCACACTATAAATGTTTAAATCTCATATTAGATAGAGACGAAAATAGTTGAAGAAAAATATCTATAAATGTTAAAAAGTGAACTTTAAATCTAATTCAACGTCACAAAATCAGCTTATAAAATGAGATTTGCACTCACTTATATACTATGAAATTGCTTTATTTCTAGTCGATGTGGGACTTCCAACAATAAAATCAATGTTTTAAGGTTTTATGTTAGAATTGGTGTAAACACTACAAAAAAATATTTCTTTAGTAACCAATTTTAATGACAAAAAATTGTTAGTCATTATAGTGAGCAATTTTGATACCAATTCACAAAGTAAAGAATTATTGGCTACTCAAATAATCACTATTATGAATAAAAAAATATAATTAGTTTTTAAAATTAGTTACCATGGTTTTGGCTACCAAAAAAAATTGATCACTAAAAATTAGCTATCTAGATTTTAGCTACCAAATTGACTTAGTTTATAAATTTATCTCTAATTAATTACTAACCAATTTAGTGACTATTTTAATAATTAATAATTTTTTTTATTTTTTAAATTGAGTACTATAGTGACTAAACTTTTGATCACTAAACTTTGTTAATGATGAAACATTTTCTTGTAGTAAAATCTTTTACCTATATTGTATTTATTTAGTGAATTCTTCTAAATGCCCCTAGATTATAAAATGATAGAATGACCTAAAGTAATGAGTGAAGATTTTAAGCAAATGAAAATGCAGACTTTATATTACAAAGTGCCGTCTACACATTTGACCACCTTTTCAATTTCTATTTATAGTATGGTGCAAGTTGAAATAAATAACAGCTAAGTACATAAGTTGAGAAGTTGAGCAGCACAAAATACATTAGGTAAAAAACAGAAGAATCTAACCACAATCAACAGGACTATGTTGTCTCATATCCTCAGTCCCATTTTAAAGCAGGAGTTGGTGTAGTCTTTTTGTCACTTGTTTTCTGTAACATCAATCTCTTCAAAGATCGCATATGAAACTGAATGTAAGAATGACCATAAAATAATTATCAAACTAAAGTATACGTTCAACAGATTATGTGGCTGACGAAGCAAGACAAACCATAAGATCATAAAAATAGAAAAAGTTGAGCAATTTAGTGCAAGAGTTTTAATTAAAAGTTACTCATATAATAACAATAGCTAACAGATCAGCTAATAAATTAGCTTTTGATTACTTTTGTAGCTGAAGTAATCAATGACATGATGAGGTAGTTGGTTATTCTAGAGATATCAATAAATCTGTTTTTTATACATATAATTGATTGTATCTTTAGGCAATAAATAACCAATTATTCTGTTCAGTAGCAGTAAGTTTATTACTCTACTCTTTCTTTTATTTAACTTTAATGTGATCAGAAATACTAGTATTATGCTATGTTATGGTATATGAATTGTGGTACATATATGAGTGAAGGATTGATAGAGAAGAATGGTAAGTGGTGTTAATATGGTGAAGTAGAAAAGAAGAAGTGACGTGATGCATGGAGAAGAAGAAATAAAATAGAGAGGCATAGAGACAAAGAGACACAACCATGGGTAGTTAAGTGCATTTATTATGGAAGTGGCTATACTCTTCTATTTTGGTCTTTTCATAATATGTTGGTGTTGGCTTCATTCAAGTGGACATATTGGTTCTTCTTTCTATTCAGCCTTTTCTACTTGAGAGTTTTTTATTTTTTATTTTTTTATCAATAATAACAAATATGAATTAAAAATGGAGTAATAGGATTGTTCTAACCCTTGTAAAAAAGAAAAAGAAAATAATGAGCAATCATCTTATGAACACCAACTCTACAAGACTAAGCTAAAACGTACGATTAGAGCTGTCAAAAAGGGTAATCCGGCCCGACCTGGCTCGACCCACTACGGGTTGATGATTTAGTGAGTCAATCCAACCTGGTTCACCTTTTAGCGAGCCAAAAGAATTCGAACTCGCCCCGTTTCACCACGGGTTGACAGGTTAAACAGATTGGCTCACGGGTTCACTCAATTAAAAACAAATACATTTTTTTATATCTTTTAATCAAAACTAAATTGTAATTCTAATTAAAATCTAAATAAACTTAAATACAATCCAAATACAAACCAAAATAAAAAAATACAAATTATTTATGTGTTGGATAAAAAAACAACCTAACAGACCCAAATGTAAAGCCCAACTTAATAAAAAATAAATAAAAAACACTTGTGTAATCCTTTTATCTGCGGGTTGGTGAGCCAACCCGGCTCACCACGAGTTCAACCTGATGAGCCAGGTTGAGCCGGGTTAAAAATCAACCCGTTTGAAATTTGTAAAAATATTTCAACCCAACCCGACCCGAACTCGTGGTGAGCCGGGTTGACTCGCGGGTTCCAATCCATTTTGACAACTCCACGTACGATGATAATAGAAAATACCCTTATCACATCCTACTTGAGAGTATCTGATAATTGCTATAATTCTTGTTTTGTATCATTTTTTTTTTCTTCCAATTGAGTCTCTCCCTGTTTAAAAGTGTTGTTTCCGGTGATTGTATATCGTATTGGAGAGAATTATAAAAAACTTGAAAAATATGTATATCGTATCCGATTTGCTTTCTTATCTTATTAGAATCATACAATCATATTAAAGGAATTAATTGTTTGCTTGATTTAAAATGATTTAGCTTTCTGGTTAAAGTTAAGAATATGAAAATCTAATAGATATTGATAGTTGTTTGAGGTTAGAACTTGTATATATTTTTTTATTATTACGAAGTTAAATTGGTCTATATGAATGACTTGTTTTAGAATATTAATATTCAGATTTTGAAGTATAAGTTATTTTTTAGTTACGAAATTGGTAAAATTAAGAATGAGTTAATAGAATCTGTTTGTTTTAAACGTGAGTCTTGAATAAACAATGAAGTCTAGAAACAATTTTTTTTTTTATTATTATTATATATCGTAATTGTTTAGTTGATTTTAATGTCTTGGGATACTTGTTTTGGTTACTACAAAAATTTTAGTTCATTGTTATTTTTTCTTGTAAGGAATCGTCGTCAAGAAAAAAAAAAATGTGAGACACGTCTCCTTTTGTTTTTTAAGTATAATTTTCATTTTAAGTGGAGAATTCCAATTCAAAAAAAGAAATCATAAGAGAACAAAGCTCTCTTTTTTGGCATGATTTATGCTTATGTTTGAGTTTATATGTTTCATGGACTGTGATAATTATATGTGTGGGTATCGTAGTTCTTTTATGAATATTGTTGCCCTTTAAGAAACAAAAACCTTAGATAGATATCTATCTTTAAAGCATTGAATATTAAACATAACTAGTTAGTATTAAGTGAAAAAAAATTATCGTAATAGAGATAAATATAAATATATATTAAGAATTAAATAGAAAATTGTAATTGTTTAAAAGATAAAAATGTAAAGGAAAATCTCATGAAAATGAAAATCTAGATTAGATAGAAAAAGTTGAGGATGAAGAAACAGTAGTGTGTGATAAAAAGTGGAAGAACTTATCCACAGCAGTTAAGCACTACCGACTCTCATACGCAATCCTTTCTTTCCAGATTTCGGGCAGTGGGGGATTTCCACCAACTCACACTTCCATCATTCTTCAAACCCTAAATATTCCCCACTCTCTCCTCTTATCAAACTTTTCCACATATACATTTTTCTTATAACATTTTCATACAATCATGTCAATAAAGTATGAAGATAAACATTTAAGTTTTTTATAATTTTTAAGAAAAATGATAGTTTAATAAAAAAGAATTTGACAAATTTTCACAAACGACCTCTTTAGATAAAAAAAAGGTACTATTTTATTATTTGGTTAAAAAATAAAAATTTAATCTATTTAATTATATTTATGAAAATGTCAAGTTTATAAAAATAGTTTGTCAAAAACTAATTTTCTTTTATTTAAACAAAAATTAACACACCACATTTAAAAGTTAAGCCACTGATGTTTACATATGCAACCAATGCTCACTGATATACTCTTACAAGCATTTATTTTTTATTAGACAATTAAAAATATTATTATTATTATTTTCTATTTTTCCTCCGGTTTAAAGTGGAAAATAATATTAAATTAATATAAATATTCTCGCAATATTCCATATTATTTTTGTAGTATATATATATATAAAATATTACATCACAATAAATATAATTATAAGTTTAATATGAAATCTCATTAAATATGATAAATATGATAATTAATATACATACACAAAAATAATAAATTAAATGAAGGATAATCTATATATGAATAATAAATTTCATTCAATTTAAGTGTCAAAGATATATATCAAATTATGTAAAAAAGACACTTATCAACTCTACCAACAAAGTCAGTTTCTAGAGAATGCTTTTAAACAATTTCACATTGGTTGGCTCAAAACTAATATCAAATTTCAAGGTATTGCTCACAATACTAAATTATATATGTACAAAATATCAAAACACAAATGTAATATTTTGACATTGAATTAACATAATTTTTCTCCCGAAAATTGGTATTTAAGTGTAAAAGATTATCCTCCGAACTAAGTATAGGCAACCTTTTAACATTCCACTTAGTTTTTGTATTTTGTTTCTAATCACTATGTACACACAATTAGCATTGATCACTAAGGTCTTTGAAAGGGTTGTAATGTGGTTTGACTATCAAGAAAAGCAAGTTTTTTTAGGATAATCAAAGCTCATGGGCAAAGGAGATTAAGACAATAAGCACATGCCATGTTTGGCATATTTCCTCTCTATCTTGTAGGTGTATCAAATTTTTCACCCAGTCTTTTTTATTGCACTAATCTATTTTCAATTGAACATTTCATTATTTTTCATTATTTTGTTCTTTTCTTGCACTTGGTTGATAAACCCTTGGCCCCTTTTTTTTTTCCATAACAACTCCTTCTTTTTCTTTAGACAACACACACATTTTGTTCACATTTTTTAGGCTGTGTGTGTGTTCGTCTCTACCTTCCAAGTGTATCAACTTTTTCACTCAGTCTTTTTTATTGCACTTATCTATTTTCAATTGAACATTTCATTATTTTTCATTATTTTGTTATTTTCTTGCACTTGGTTGATAACACCTTGGTCCTTTTTTTTTTCATAACAAATCCCTCTTTTTCTTTAGACAACACACATATTTTGTTCTATCTTCCTCATCGGTAAGGAGTGTGTGTGTGTGTATGTGTGTGCGTGTGCGTGTGAAGGATAATTCAGTTTGTGTTGGGATAGTTGTTTGACTCTAGGCTAAAAATATTCAACGAGGAACTTGCATTGATCCTTTCCGTGCTTCTCATGCTTAATGTATAAATCAAACACCTAACACAAAACCAGTAAAATTACTAAGTAAAGATGCCTCACTCATCTCACATTTAGTGTTTGACTCTCTCTTCTCGTTAGGTGTATTCACTCATTTTGTCAATTTCCAAACTGTGAATTTTGTTTGTAATGCAACTAAACTTTCAAGCACTAAGACTAACCACTTTTCTTGATTTTGCAACTCCCTATAGCTTCAAGAGAAAAGTTTTTTCTAGTTTATGCTTTTAATTCTTGTTCCAAACAAAGATCTAAAAGAATATAACATGCAATCCCCAAATATCAGCTACTTCTTAAAATATTCACTCAAAAGTCTATGCATATTCATATCTCTATAAATAAAAGCAAAAACATAAATTAAAAACTAAAATTGAAGGCAAAAATTAAAATGTTCAAACATTTAAAAAGAACTCTATTTTTGGAGGAATCTTTCTCTCCATCAAGTTCTTCCACTTACTAGCTCTTAGAGCGAATCATTTTGTTAAAGAAATCTTCATCTTAAAATTCAGAAGCTTTATAATCCTCTTCCTCTTGTACAACTTCTAATCTTTCATCTGTTTGCCCACTCTTGTACAATTTCAATTCTTTGATGTGTTTGACTAACTTTAGTATTGGCCTCTGATACAATTATAGTTCCTTGATCTGCTTGGCCAGTTTTAGTACTGGCCTCTTGTATAATTTCAAATCTTTATTTTGTTTGACCAAGTGTTGTGGTGGATCTATTTCAGTAGTTGCCATTGAAACATGTTATCACATATCCAATATGACCTCACCAGTAAGGTCTTCCATGGCTTGAGATGGAGAGGGTGTCCTTTCTATAGATGTGTCTTCAGATGATATTTGTAGCATAGGGCTTGATTGCCTTTTATGTCTTAGAGGTGCGACATCCTCCCTTTTTTTAGAAAGTGGAATCTCATGATTGTGTTTCTTTGGTGCCTAATAGGAGCAACCATAATTTTAAATATTGACATTACATAAGTGATTTCACAATTCATTTCAATCACTGTCATATGCACTTTGAAGTTCTAAACAAAAAAGATAATGCAAATACAAAGTAGTATTCAATTTTCGTAGTTGTAATGTTCACTATCCTAAACACTAGGATTTCCAACAATGTAGGAGATCAATGGTGCAACTACAATATTGCAATATTTCTTAATAAATGGGCATAATGCATGCTAGTGAATCATCCCAATCACATTTTATTTAAAATTAAGACAGAACATATAATTCATTTAATGTTGGATGAACTAATAATAAGAGTGAGCATGCATGAACAAATATTTCCTTTTTTTTTTTATTTCTACCAAAAACATATTTGAAGTCCCCTTACTATATAGGAAATGCATTATTTGATCAATGAAACATCATCAACCTACATGCATTTCAAATATGAACAAAGTTTGTGAACGGGGAACAACCGCACCTGTTTGAATGAACCATAAGCTTTAGTGTGTCAAATATAAATTTCAGGTTAAAAGATACTTACTTGATGATACCAATGTTGAATTAGTGTAGAAGAACTTGGAAACAATGAACAATTGAAGCTTGTAGTTGGAGACAAAACAAACAAAAGGACTCCTTCTATGTCAGGGTCGTTGGGACCGTCCAGGTCGTCAGTCCCGTCGGGGTCGTCGGGGTCGTTGGGCCTGTTCGGGTTGTCGGGCATGTCTGGGTGGTCGGACCCGTCCGGGTCGTCAGCCTTGTCCGTGTCATTGGGCTGGTCCGTGTTGTCAGGCTTGTTTTGGTCGTTGAGCCCGTCCAGGTTGTCAGGCATGTTCGTGTTGTTGGGCTCGTCCTTGTCATCGAGCCCGTTCTGGTCATTGGGCTCGTCCTGGTCGTCGAGCCCGTCCAGGTCGTCGGGATCATCCGGGTCGTCAGGCTCGTTTGAGTCGTCGGGTTCGTCCTAGTCGTCGAGGTCGTCCGGGTCATCGAGCCCGTGTAGGTCGTCCGGGTCATCGGGCATTCTGGGTCGTCGTGCTCGTTCGGGTCGTCGGACTTGTCCGTGTCATCGGTCTCGTCCGTAGCATCGGGCTAGTATGTGTTGTCGGTCTCGTCTTGGTCGTCGGGCCCGTTCGTGTCGTCAGGCTCATCCGTGTCTTCATGTCCGTCATGGTCGTCGAACCCATCCTGGTCATCGAGCTCGTCCTTGTCATCGGGCTCATCCTGGTTATCGGGCCCGTTCGGGTCGTCGAACCCGTCCAGGTCGTCGGACCCGTCCGGGTCGCTCGACTTGATCTTTGACTCTAGCTTAATGTAGTATTATTTTGGGGGGCTAAACCACCTTAGCCCTAGCCCTAACCCACTAGAGAGGGGGCTTTGGGGGTTGGGGCTTTACTTTGGCCCCTCATGTGGGGGCCCCCTAAAATGGGGCTTTATAAAGAGTGGGCTAGGGCTGGCCCATGGGCTAGGGGCCAAATTGACACCTTTAAAGAGGAGTGTTTTCTTTTCACTGTGTTTGAAAACATTTCACATAACTAGAAGTCAAATCCCTTGCAAATCATCCTCTTAGCACCACAATAGGTGCTTATGTTGCATAGAGATATCGCGTAGCAACATAATGTTGACACTAAACACTAAGACCCTTAAGATCTTTGAATATATTTCGCAAGTTGGCGTCCAACAATCCTTTGGTGATGCTCAGCGCCAACGTAGAAATTTGCAAATTGTTATGCATATGCAGTTTTATGGAAGTTTTATTCACGTCAGTTTTATGTCCTTTCTGTTTAGAGGATTGATGAATTTATTATCTCCTTTATTTATTTGATCCAACATCTTTCTTGTTGAAGAAAACCTTCCCTTTTATATGATTCTTTGTCTTTCTCATGATTCTCCTTTTCAACTATTCTATATCCTGATGAAAAATCAAATTTTCTGTAGAGAAATTTCCTCTCAAAAACAAAAAATACAAAATTCTAAACAAGAAAAATTGTAACTCTTGAACTTACTTCTTGTTTGAGATTTGAGTGAGAGCAAAATAGAAAAAGGAAAGTTAGAATTTACAAAAATACAAAAAGAAACTTTACAAATATACAAATTTGATCTTTACAATATATCACTACAACAAAAATCACTTAGGCAATCGTGAAAAAACTACGACCTAAAGCGAAAAAACTGTTGCCTAAACTTTAGGCAATGAATTGAAAAAAAAATTGAGTCATTGTCTATGTGGTCATTGGCTATACTATAGACAACAATTTTTTTCACTTAGGCTACAAAATTTAAAACCAATGCCTAAAATATGACAATAGGAAATAATGAAAAAATGGTTGCCTATAATAACAATAGGCAACACTTTTACCGTTAGTATGATAAAACAATTTTTTAAGTGTTGCTTATTCTTTTAAACATACTAATTAAAATAAATGTAATAATGTCTTATTTATATTTATTTGGAAGAAACACGACAAGGTAATGATTCATATCCTGAATACAGAAGATGTTTTGATGAACCAATTTCCATAAATAGAAATGTGACTGTTGACAATAGATGGATGGTTCCTTATACCCCTTGGTTACTCTTAAAATACGACTGTCATATAAATGTTGAGGTCTGCAGCAGCATCAAAAGTATTAAATATTTGTATAAGTATGTTTACAAAGGGCAAGATCGAGTAGCAATGGAGATTCATAAAGGACTTATTATAGATGAAGTCCAACAATATCTCGATGCTAGATGAATTTGTGCTCTTGAGGCTTTACGAAAAATCTTCAGATTTACAATCTATCGAATGAATCCAGCTGTTGAAAGATTGCAAATTCATTTACCAAATCAACAGCAAATGCAATTTTATAAGCAACAAAAACATCAATGACGTGATGAATGATGATAACAACTCCAAAATCATGCTCACACAATTTTTTGCCCTTAATCAAAGAGATCCCCAATCTAGAACATTTTTGTATCGAGAAATTCCAAAGCATTATTGTTGGAATAATAGACACAAGGAATGGTACCTAAGAAACTCAAACAAGAAAGTTATCGGTCGAATTTATATTGTATCTCCTCCTGAAGGAGATAAGTTTTTCTTGCGGGTTTTTCTTTCTCACATAAGAGGACCAACCAGTTGGGAGTATCTATTATCACCAAATGAAACATTTGTCACACATTTAAAAAGGCGGCTGAGAAATGGGGATTCTTAGAAAGTGACAATAGTATTCATGAATGCTTAGTTGAAGCATCAACTTTACAAATGTCATATGCTTTACAAAGACTATTTGTGACCATATTATTTTTTTATAAACCAACTGATGTTATAAGCCTTTGGAATTAGTTCCACACCTTTACGCTAGAAGATTATACTTCAACCAACACTTTTGTCAATGAGAACTTGATTCCTATGTTATTGAGGGATTTAAATGACATTTTAATTCAGCATGGTAAAATAATCAAAGATTTTGATTTTCCACCTTTATCTTATGATGCTTTGGAAACTATTTCAGTACTAAGAATTATACAAGAATTATCAATACAGATACCTAATGAAGATGTTCACAATGTACACAGATTGAATTATGACCAACTCATTGCCTTCAAGACCATTTTAGATATAATCAACCGTAGTCAAAGTTAGGTCTTTTTTGTGGATGGTGTAACATCCCTAGGGAATATTACTTAAAAATAAATAATAAAAGAAAATAATTATATTAGTAGTCGTCTCGATAAAAATCCCAACGCGGGAATATTTAATTTCATGAAAACGCGCGCCAAAACTTAT
>Ga0214543_1002582_pt1 | contig 35636 bp, 9 predicted proteins | sample CNSS2metaG_FD_160094 | JGI IMG/M metagenome (GOLD analysis project Ga0214543, IMG submission 160094) | Root nodule microbial communities from cowpea collected in UCLA plant growth center, Los Angeles, California, USA - CNSS2 | ecosystem: Host-associated > Plants > Roots > Nodule | place: USA... | reverse complement strand
TTAGAACATAAATTTTTAATAACTAAAAACCATAACAATCATTATTAAATAAAATTGTTTATTATTATTAATTTATTATATAAAGTATATATATATATATATTATATAATAAATTAATAATATATATATATATATATATTAAAATAATAGTAAATAAATAATTAAAATTATTAATAATTAATAATACGCAATAAAATATTTATTATAAATAAATTAAATAATAATATATTATGATTAATAATTATATTATTAGATGTATATTTATATAAAATGTACAAAGGTATAAATGAGAAGTGGCCGTTCACCTATTCAAATCTTTGCGAAATGGGTGAAATAGATTTTTAATAGTTATTTGTAAATCCCTTCTCGCTTTCTCTTTTAAATCATGCCATGCGAATTCAAATTTATTTTAAATTCATCTTCTCAAATTATTGTATACAATACCATCCATCAAAACGAACATAGCCTTACGGAATACAGAAAAACAAATGTTAACTATTAAATATCATCATAAACAGTTAATACTGATAAATTAGTTTTTGAAAATATTTTTTAACATGTGCAGATAAAAAATAACTTTTTAGAATTTTTGAGAGATTTTTTAAAATACTTTGGTTTCATTACAACCAAGTTTTCTCTGATCATTGATGTTCTTCAAAAGTTGGTAAAACCAAATTGCTTTTGTAAAATTGTTACTAAACATATATTAGTGTGTTTCAAACAATTTAGTGACCTTTTAAGACTTTTTAACATAGATACAATACGATAATCAGATTCCCTGCATATTAATTAACTACCAAAATTAATTATGGCGGTATCAAAAGTCAATTAGTGCATGTACGAGTGCATTAAATTTTATACTGTTTGATGTAACAACAAATTAAACAAAGGTTTTAATCTTTTCCACAAGTATGAAACTGCAAGTTCATAACAGAAGCGCATGGATAGTTCTTCATAAATGAAAGAGGCAAAGTCAAAGAATAATGCAAGACTAAACCATGTAAATAAGGTGTTATTTTAGTTATTAGCGAGTTAGATTAAAAATGAGTTAATTTTATCTTATTTAATTTTTTATGAGTAAAACATTCCTTAATTTAATCTGTGTCGGTAGATTAGTAAGTTTACTCATTTTAAGATGTTTTTTTTAATTTATTTTATATATTTATTGTAATATAATTAAAATAAATTAGTTTGATTTATTTATTTATTTTATAATTATTATGAGTGAAAGAAATTATTGATAGAGATAGCTAGGAACAATTGTCGACAAGACATGCAATAACTACAAAATATTTGTTTATCGGTAGTCATCAATATGTAAGTGGATGAACTAAGGCTGTGTGATTGTAGCAACATATAATTTATTAAGAAACATAACACCCCATTTTATTTATAGTTTCTCATTATTTTTATGCAGTGCTAAACACAATTATACATTTTTTTTTTCTAAATTTATCCACCGGGCGGGTCAAAGATAAAGAAAACAAAACCCTCGTTTTAGAACTTAATAAAATAAGGTCTCCATATTTTTTTCGTATTATTATTATTTATTTAAATTAATTATAAAATTATGTTTTAAAAAAAATTAAATTTATTTTAGTATTAATATACTTTTATTGATTAATCATAAGTTTATATTTAAGAATAACATTTAATTCAATTATCATTAATGTCCGTTAATTTTTATTGATATTAAAAATGTTATGAGTTAAAATCTTTTTTTAATAATAAAAAAATAATGATTAATTATTTTTTCTTACTTTTTTTTATTCTATAATCATTTTTTTAGAGTATTGACATATTATATTTCTTGTATTTCATGTTGTTTGTATATACAAATATTTTTATCCTCATTTCTAGGTAATATGTTTTTTTTTGTCTATTTGTGTTACGTTGTTTTTATTTTGTTTGTTGAATTTGTATTAGAATTAGAAATCTGTTTCTTTTTACTAGTTTTATTTTTTCTGCATGTATTTTGATAAGGAGTTGGAATTTTGTTTACAAAACTATTAATTAGTTAAGGATTTAGGGCTTGTTCGCTTCAAAAGACTTGCTGTTTGAAATAAAATGAGAGGATGAATTAGCAAGTTATTGTGATGTTCGTTTCGAATAAAATAAATACGAGTGATTGCAGTGATTTGCGGGATAGATGCATATTGTAATCTCGCGATTATATAGCAGATTTGAAGGATTGTTGTGGCAAAGACAGTTTTACCCACTGTGTCAATCATGCATAAAGATCTATCTATAGGTGTTTGGATCTGATTCCATTTTGTTTGGAATAGATATGGGAAATTTCAATGTATAATGGATCGATTCGTGTAAGCTTGGAACCAATCCCAACTTCATATATTTGGATCCTTCTTCTTTGGAACCAATCTCCTCTTCTTTGGAACCAATCTCAACTCCATATTATTCTTATTATTTAAAATAAAATGTCATTCACAATTGCTTCGCAACATTTTTTGCAATAGTATGAAAAAATTAAATTATTTTATTAATTTTTGTAATTTATTTCTTTAAAGTATAATATTAAAAAAATTAAAAAAAAATTATAACTTATATAAATAATAATTTTATACTACATATTACATAAATGGCAAAATGGTAATCTCTCTTTTATGTATATTAAAACATTTTTTTATCTATTATATCATTCAAGAACTCTCACAAATTCTACTTCCAAATTCACTCCCAATCGCCTCTAAATTCCTTAAAAAACACATATTTCACTCTTAAATTCACTCAAACCTATCCATTTTCTCTCCTTAAAACTCATCAATCCAAGTGAACAAAACATTAGTCTTTAAGTAGATAATAAATTATTTGGAGCATAAGTATTAAAAGACCACAAAGGTGATAGGAAAATATAATCTAGGTCTTCTACATTCAAAATTGTGTTTTATGTAAAAAAAACTATTAAAGTTTAAGAAAAAAAAAGTCTTGCCTTTTTTTTTATGATTCTTAATGTTTAGATTAATTATTTTATGCTTATTTTTACTTTCAATTTTGTAATATTTAATGGATTCTCATTTAGTCATGGATGATTTTTATACAAAAGGAGAAATACATGGTTTATATATATATATATATATATATATATATATATATATATATATATATATATATATATATATATATATATATATATATATATATTAATAATTACTCTTAAACTAAATTATGAAAAAGTCGAGACTTAAAAAAAAAATACTTAAAACTTTAAGATATTACAAGTCCATTATATTTGTTTTATTGACAATTAGAACCATGATTTATTGTTTTAACTCATTATTTTTATATAATTATCTTGATATATTATAATTTTTTGTTACATTTACAAATATGGATATATCAACTAAAAAATTTAAATTAAACTATTCAATAATTCAGTATAAGAGAAAAGACTTTAATTACATCACAACAAAAAACTATGACTCAATTTATAAAAATAGATAAAAAAAAATAAAAAAATATAGATAAATGATATTTCAACGAATAAGATAATAAAAATTTAAATATAGATGAAAATAATACTAAAAAAATAATAAATAAATAATCGTAATAATTTAATAAATAATTGAATATAAAAAATACTTAAAAATTAGATTTTAAATAGAAAAACATTATTTTTAAAATTTATTTTAAGTCTCCTAAATTTTAGAACCGCTCCTCTCCACTAATATCTTAGTTTGTTTCCCTACTATGTTTCTTCGATAACCATGGTCTGTTGGCTTTATGGTATAAATGGCTCCCAGATATCACCAGCGAGAACATTCATCACATAGGACTTTTCTATTCATTCATTTATTCAATTCAACACGTCACTGTCTATCTTTTCTACAAAATAAAGTGTTCTTTCTTTGCTACGTTCTTTAAATTAATTTCATACAGTGAAGTAGAAGATATAGGAAATGACCCCAAAACACGATTAGTATTTGATCATAAACATCTTATCAATCCCTTTTGAACGTTAGATTTTTAACTAATATATGAGGACAAAAAATGAGTTGTTTAATTTTTTTTTTCATGCTTGTTTATTATTTTATGAATTATACATTACGATGGATACAGCCAAATGTCTCACATAGTGTTATTTTAATAATTTGTGCCTTTTAAAATATAAAGTCTGAAAATATAAAAAACATAAAGTGAATAATATATAAGATGAGTAATGAACTAATGGTGAGATTAGGAAGGATAATGAGAGGGCACGAAAACAAGTTTTATCTGTGCTTATTTTCTAAGTAAAAGTTCATTTCCATCGAGTAGAAAATTATTATCTTACATTATCTTCATCTAATAAAGAGTATTGTATTCATATTCATATATTTTTATTATTATTTTAATATCAATTAATTATTATTTATAAATGAAATTACAATAAAAAAACATAATTTTATAAACTATTCAATATTAAAATGATGTATTTTCTCTAACATTCCATTTAATAGTTTTTCTCACTATCAAATAAAACATTATATCATGATCAAACATAGCAGATAGTAGAGATAACAGTCATATACACATATAAGTATATAATGTTGGTACAGTCATCCAAAAACACCACAAAAACCCTCCTGATAAGAGTAGTAATACAAGGAGGAGATCTCAAATACAAATCTTAAGACTTAGTAGAATCTGGCCCAAAAACTAACACAACACCCAACAAAAAGTCAGCTCCTGTTCAACAGAGGGGTATCATCAAGGCTCGACTCTGCTCACACCAACCGTAGGTGATCATTGCAAAGGAAGAAACACAAAGACATGCAAAATATAAACAAAAGGGTAAACTAACTGAATTGAGAAAAAAAAAAGAATGATACAATTCAGAATGTAAACATCAATCATAACACACAACTCAATTTCATAATTATAGACTCGATATCCGGATTGTGTAAGTGACATTGGAGCTCTTGGTGGCTTGCACCTGCAATGGTTCCTAGACTCTGCAGAGTCTGGACACAAGGAGTCTTCACCCGACCGTTCCCAGGGTAAGTCCCCTTCACGTCTAGGACTTGATCAAGTTCAAAGACTAAGACCTCCTGCTACTCCTCACGACATAATCCATTCTGCTCTATTTGAGCGTGAATGATTATTGGAGTTTCAAGATACCAACCAATATGGATTCCACACCTCCTTACACACACACACACACTAACAATTTCACATGAAATTCCCTTGAAATTCCATTCCAACACCACTCCTCATGATACATACTCATCCAATTTCATCACACAACATATTAATAATGACGTCACAGGCATATGAGATACTAATTGCACAAAACTACCTTAAAACATACAATATCACACTTTATAACAGAAACTAGAGCATCCCACTGCAGTGACTCTCGCTCAAGCTAGACAATCTAGCCCAGGCGAGAGGTTATCTCGCTTAGGCGAGTTAGTCTCGCCTGAGCGAGGCTCTAACAGTGGCAAAAATTAAAAACTTCGCGAACTCTCGCTAAGGCTAAGCTGGCTCGCTTAGACGAGATTGTCTTAAGCGACCTCAGCTCGCCTAGGCGAGACTTCACGCAGGATTAGGGGTGGGTTTTCTGGTGTTTTCGCTTGGGCGAGAGCCACCCGCCTTGGCGAAAATACCAGATCACTCATTGTTCCCACATGCTAGAGCATTGTATTCATGGCAACCACACATAAAATTTTTAACCATCAATTAGCACTCAGAGCTTGAATAAGACTCATCAAACATGATTCATGGGTTTAAGTGAGAAAAATTTACAGTTAGCTCCCCTTACCTTTTTAAAATCACCACAAGCAAGACTCTATCACAAGGGCACCTCAATTCCACAACCTAAGGGGCTGAAATTCATAAACTCAGAGTGAATACAAGACCTTAATTCGTTTTTTGTAAGCATTGAACTCCAGAAATGCCAAAATTGGAGAGAATTGAGGAAAACCGAATTTGGATTACCGGGAGGAGAAGATGACTCAGCTGGAGGAGGAGTTCTTCTTCTAGTTCCAGGTCTAGTAACTGTAACAGAAGGGAGGAATGATTAGAAAGGGAAAATTTGAGCTCCTATTAGAGAGAAGGTTGTGTAGTTGGTTCTGAGGGAGGAAGACAGTGATGGTGGAATGTGGTTCTGTGTTATGAGTAGGAGAAAGAAGAGAGTGTATAGAGAGGGGAGAGATAGTGGGTTCTCACATTTCCACTTTTTTTACTTTCTAATGTGAAATATTTTAAAAAAATTATAATTATATAAATTTAAAATCATAGTACCAAATAATAATTTGATAAAAGTAAAAACATTATATAAAGTATTTTATAATTAAACATAAATAAAATATCATGACAATAAAAACAAAGATATATTAAACTAACAATAATTCAAATTTAGACATAAATATTATATCTTTTCAACTTTAATGTATTATGTATATTAGACAGTGTAAACATGATTTAAGACAATGATATTAAATTATTATATTATAATAAATAAAACATTTTTATAAAAATATGATGATAAAATTACATTTTTAAAAATAAATAAAAAAAATTATATAGAAAATTATCAAAGTGGTATTCTCTATGTATTATATATGATAAAAACAAATAACAAATAAAAGTGTTAAAAAAAGTAAAAATAATTAAACATGTGCCTATAAACAATTTGATACACCTTTAAATAAAATTATACAGTAAAAAGATGTATAATTAAGGATATGATAAATTATAGAGTACATTAAAGATATGAGAAAACTTTTCAGATATTAAAATAGTTGAACTTTCTAGAGATAATGAAATTCTTTTTAGCAAAATAAAAGTTTTTTAAATAAAATAAAATTAAGCATCAAAGAATAAGGAAGATAAATTTTTAGGGTTAAATATGCTTTTGGTCCCTTAACTTTCAGTGAGTTTTGAAATTAGTCCATTTTGAAACTTTGGACCAATTTAGTCCTTCATCTTTCGAAATACATGTATTTAGTCCTTTTAATCAAATTTTGTTAGGTTTATTAGATGTTTCATACACATTTCATGATTGTATTTGAGTTGTTTATATTCTTTAACACATTTTTGCTTTAATGTTAAGTCAATACTATTCTCAAACTCGTTTGAAATGTTAAATAAACTTAATAAAATTTGATTAAAATGACTAAATTCACATATTTCGAAAGATGAAGTACTAAATTAGTCCAAAGTTTAAAAATGAACTGATTTCAAAATTTATTGAAAATCAAGGGATAAAAAGCATATTTAACCCAAATTTTTATATTAAATGAAGATACTAAAGATAAAAGATAAAAAAACTGGAGTATAAATAATTGAATGTGACACACAAATTTTATTTTTCTCCAATGAAATTATTAATACATCATTTGAATATTATGTGCACTAAAAAATAATTTAGAGATGCGAGAGAATTTTGTAAATATAAAAAAGTCAAATAATTATAAGAAAGAAAAAAAAATATAACAAATATAGAAGATAAGATATTTCTCTATATAAATATAAAACAAGTGGATCGATAATCAATAGAATAACATATCCCCAATTTTATATCCAATATAAAAAATAAGATATTTCTCATATTTATACTTATATTTTCTCATTACAGGATTTTTTCGTAAAAACAAGAATAAATTTGAAAAATACTCAATGAGACAAATCGATTTAACTTCTTAATGTTTTAAATATATATAATCTGTGACAAAAATTCTGGTTTAATAATATGTAATAACTTGATTTTTTTTTTAAATATCCATAAAATGTCAGTTGTTATGAAATCAATTTAATGAATCAACATACTAGACTTGTTTATCCTGCAAAAATCAAAACTACATATTAAATTGAATATTATTAGCTCGTGATATAATTTAAGTGGTAGCAGTTCAGGTTGAGTGTAAGTTGTATTTTATTAGATATTAAAATATATGCACGATCTTCATTAACAATATACTAGATATTTTTATTCATACGCTTTTTAAAAGTACTTGAAACGTACTAAGTTTTCATAATAAGATAATGCAAATTGACTGTGTAGTATTTTAATGGATAAAATAGTTTAACTCACATTTTTTACAGATTCACTTTTAATTTATTCTTTCAATTATTAGTAGATCATTTATTTTGATTCTTTTAAGTGATGTGATGTGAATGTGATGATCTAATAATGATTAAATGATGGGTTAAAAATAAATCATAAAAAATGAGTTAAAGTATCATTGTTCTATTTTAATATATTACTCTGTGTTAAATTTTAATGTAGAGAAACAATTGTTTAAAAATAAAGCACTCTATAAATGGAAACCTAGGCTGAAATGATAGGAGGATTGAATCATAGCACCTAAGTAACTTCTTTAACAAGATGAAATATTTGTCATGGAAAGTGAAGATTTTGGAAGCAACAATGACGTTAAGAAGAGTAAAATATCTTGATTAAAGAAAGTGATTTGTTCTAGGTACGCTTGATTAAAAGAAAGTGATTGAAAAGTGAGGACCTTGTTGCTGTTTTATGGTTGGAATTATTTGATGATACATTGAATAACAAGAAGATTTTATTTTACGAGGATAATATCCACTAGAATCAGAGCAATAGATATTATGTCATGTCTGACGCACCCATTTAGGTTAAACAATGCTCATGCTTGAAGTTGAAAGATAACACCAATAATTCACTGCAGAATAAACATTAAAGAGACAATTTTTTTTTTCTTTTTAGGTTTTGCATCAAACTAAATAAATTCAACATTTTTTTTATATAATAGTTATGTTTTTTTACAATAAATGTGAAGTTAATTAAAAGAAAACTGGTGATAAGATGCCATTGGCAAAAGACGAAGAAAATCACAAAAACAATAAACAACTAGCAACGGTTTTTTGTGCCCAAACAATCGACACGAATCATGACAAAGAAAGTGAATGGAGTACATTGCTTTTGAGATTATTTTATGTGATACATAATTTATTATGGACGGATCTGTATCTATATTTCTATATTATATTATATATAGAGATTTTTTTTTTGTCCCAAATTGTTTTCTAATTTTATTTTTTAAATATATTATTTAATTAAAATAATTATTTTATTATTATTATTATCCTTTAAGTGACCATTTATTTAAGTATAATTTTTTTTTTATTTGACATTTTTTAAATTTAACAATTTTTTTAATTAAAATATTATTTTTAAAATAAATAAAAACTGTTTATAATAAAAGTATAAAAATTATTTACACTCAATTTTATAATTATAATAATAACAATAATAATAATTTTTTTATTATTATAAAAAAAGGAATACACATTGTTTTCACTAATTAATATAATTTATATTATTAACTATATTATTTATAAAAAAAATATTTGCAACAAATGATAATTATTTTTAAAATTTTATAATTATAATATTAAAAAATGAAAAGATATATTTATTTTATAACAATTTTAATTTTGAAAGTATGCTAAATGATCACAAAATGTTGTTATTAATAAGTTGCACTTATCAAATATTACAACTTTTATTAAAATTTAATATTTTTAAAGATTAAAATATTGTCTGTGTTAGAAGTGGGCTTTAAGCCTAACTCAACCCCACAAAACCAACTTGTAAGGTAGGTTTGTACCTCACTTATATATTGTGAATTAGTCTTATCTCTAGTCGAAGTGAGACTTCCAACACACCCCTCACGTCGATGTATATTCATCTCGTGCATGGAACAAGAAATTAGTAGGTAGCCCGTTAGCGTGTCCAAAAAAGTTCACTAGGACAGGCTCTAACTTGGCTCTGATACCATGTTAGATATGTGTAAGCCATGAGAGAAAAAAGAAATGATGCGTACAAAAAGGCGCACAAGAAAAGTTTGGGTGAAAAACAACTCAAAAAGAGCTTGCTTGCTTATTGATTTATTAGAACCTTTGTTCAATATATAAAGTACAATGTCACATCATATAGAAGAAAAAGTAAAAACCAAATAAAATATAATATTTGATAATAATAGAAGAGAATCAAATATATGATATCTCTATCATTATAAATAAAAACAGGAGATATATAATAGTTTGAATAGTTTGAATAGTTTGAATATTTAATATATTAGATTATTCAATTATATAGGTTAAATTCTTACTTTTTAACAACGATCTTTATAATAATATATATGATAAAATAGATAAACACTTTAATTACATTGAAATAAATAAAAATTGAGTCAGTACATTTTTATTATATTTTAATAAATGTATAAAACGAATTAGGAAAACAAAATATATGAGTTTATTTATTTAATCTACTAGTTTAGTTCGCGGTTGATTTTACTAATTTTTAACTTGATAGTATGAGACACTCTTAGTTATCTATAATTTGATGAAGCTATTTTTTCTTTTTTTAATTTTAAGTTTCTATATAAGTGTTGGTGAGTGACAAAAGATAGATAAGGTGATAAAGCTTTTAAAGAGAGAATGGAGCAAGGTTCGAACAAAAAATACAAGGGATGTTATGATGGCATGCTATAATGTTGCTAAGTGAACAATTATATAAGAAGATTTAATTAGATTCTTTGGTCTTTTATTTGTAATAATAATTTAATATTTTTTCTATTTATTATTAACTCAATATTATCTCAATGTGGTACTTATATTTAAAAAAAAAAATAATGTAATTCTTATGTTACATGAGTTAACACCATCGTCTTATTTTGCCCTTAAAATTGATAATAAACGTGTAAATAGTGAATGATTATATTAGCATACGTGAGAGCTCATTGTTTTTTAAACAATGTTAAGTTAATCCTACAAAAGGAATCACCTTGAATTTTTTGAAAAATAAAATATCAGACCACGTTGAATCAAGAATAAATAGAAGAAAAATATTAACTAACTGCTACAAATATCTACAAATATAGGGAACGAATATCATCAAGCTTGTATAAGAAACATAAGATGTATACAAAAGGATACTTAGATTGGAATGTGAGTTTTCAAATTGAAAAGGCTTAAAATATTATTTTGGAGAAGAATCCTACGAGTGAAAAACAGGGGAAAATATTAAACAATAATATGTATCTATAAAACAGAATAATATTTTGATTATACATTTTATAAATTAAGAATTTATTTTTATTGTAAACTTAGGTGTAAATAATAATTTTATAACTGGACCTATAAAGCTCAAATAAATTTGAGTTGAGTATAATAGGAAGTAAAGAAGAAAGGAGGAATTTGGAGTCGATCAAACCCAATAGGATTTATAATTTTGGAATGTATTTTTACATTCAGAAATACATTTTGAGTCTAAAAATATATTATGGATTAATATAATGTAAATTAAAATTTAATATTATGGAATTTATATATTAAAAAATATATTATAAATTATACAATTCAAAATATACCGAATTACAAAATCAAAAATAATAAATAGATAATTTACACTTTTCCAACATCCGGTAGAGTGCATGAAAAAGCCATGGGATTGAAAGAAGAAAGAGCCCTATTTGAAAGGATGATTAGGCTCCTTTCAACAAATATTGAAACTGGCCCATGAAAAAAATTAAAAAATAAACTGGGCTGAGAAAGCCTTTTTTGGGCCTGACTAAAATGTTGTCGGTGGTTCAAGGTCATTTCTTACTAATGTATAATGTAGGATATCTTTTTAGAAATAAAAAATATATTTTGAATTTATATTCCACAATACAAATTTTACTTACAAAATTTACATTCTGGTTGAAATTGCCTTGGTTCAGTTATTAGAAGTTCTAAAGAAATTACACCTTGTCAAGAAAAATGAATAATATATTTGCTTGTGTTTTCGAATGTTTTATTGGTTAAAATTCCATGTCAACCTTTTAAAAAAAGAAGGTTATACTAAATTACTGATTGAGACCTATATAAAATTTCATTCAACTATATTAAAAAAATTATTAAAATAAATGTATCAATGTTACTTTCGTCTAAGCTATATTTTTTAAAACTAAATAATTCTATATCAATTAATTTAATCCATAGCAAATGGATATCACCCTTTTCTTTTTCAGTCTCAAATTAGAAGTGATGTTGGTTTCTTTTCATAATTCTCAACGTCCATTGTAATAATTATTTAAAGTTAAAATATTCTGACAGATAGTGTGTTGCCAAACATTCAGAAGAGAGAAATTATTAATGGAAAGGTAGTTTGAAAGAAAAATAAAAGTTTAGGATGAATTTATTTTTATCAATTAAATTACTTATTTTCAGACTTGTAATTAGAAAACAGAAGAGTTTAATTTCAAAAATTAAAATTTTACTATTATTAATTCTCTTCATACAAGGTTATTAATTAAATTAGCGGACTTTTAAAAAAAATGTGAATTAATTATAAGTTCTTATTTATTCATAAACTTAATATATTTGAGGAGGAAAATATGAACAGTGTTTTTGTTTTGGTTTTCACCGTTGGTGTTTTGCAGTGCAGAGACTTTGAGGTCAACTCTACTCAACTTTTATAATCTCGCACGACCAAATCAAAGACAGTGTCTGCTTTTTCTACGCTCTGGACCGCATTCTACGTAAGCGTAATAACCGTGCTAACTTTCCAGGAAAATAATGCGTCACTGTCACTCACTGCACTCATCAATTTTCCAACTCATATTAGCAACACGTTAAGATATGGAAAAATGCAACTTTCTTGGTCTTTTCCTCACCATGTATCTTTCGTGCATAATGCCAATGAAAAGAAACCAGTAACAATCAACTTTGCTTCCCACTTCTGAGTTCTATCTAACACTAGCTTGGAACTTCAGTTGAGTATAAAAGGTATGCATTTCACTCTTTTTTCTTATTGTTGCTGCTACTGTATGAAATTGATTTTATCCTAATTACAAGAAATTCTGAAAATCTACTCTACTTCTTAATTTTTCTGGAATATGTTGACATCTTGTATCTGGGTATATAAACTCCCTGATCGCTGTGCATATTGTCATGGTCCTGTAATTTTCGTGAAATTGTTTCTTTATGTTTATAACTTGAATGTCCATCAAACAATCCCCTAATTGAAGCTCTTGGTTCTTCGGTCCTAAAGCCTTATTTATTTCCCTAACCAAAGCGAGAGAAATATTCATGGAGAATTGCTGCCCAATATTAAGAATTACATACCCAACCCAAGCAATTTTACTTGTCATTTATATTTTTGTATTTTCCAGCTGATGGGATAAGAATTCATTGCGTCAGTTTTGTAAACACAAAATACCCTTTTGGATAAACTTCACTTTTAGAAGTTTGAATTGAATATCATAGTTCACTTTTTATTTTCCTACAACAAGTACCCAAAAGTTCAATTTTACAAGTTAAAATCATATACTCTTAATATATTGAGCTTGAGCATGATGTTTGCTGTATACAGAATGATCTAGATAGTTGAATTAGTATTCATTTAGTTAATATCCTTTTGTTCATTCTGTTAAATTGCCTGTTCTTAATTTAGAAACTTTTTTGTGCTTTATAAGAGGATTGATTTAGAGGAATTTGATTCCAGGGAAAAAGAGATACGATTTGCAGGTTCATTAGTTTAAACTTTCTGGCGATAGAAAGAGTTCAGTTTATACTGTTTGAGTAAAGAATTCAGTATAGAGTTTTCAGCATGGTTGGGTTGGAGCTCGTTCCCATAGGTACAATTCTGACATTGGTAACTTCACAAATCTTGAAAACAGCTCAAGCAGCATCTGATGTTCTTATTGGAAAAGAAAGTTTCAAGGCCCTTTCAAAACATCTATTTGATATTGAGCCAGTGCTGAAGGAATTGCAGCTTCAAGAATTGAATGACTCTCAAGCCGCAAGGGTTGCTCTGGAGTCTCTTGAAGCTGATGTTAAGAAGGCAAATAATTTGGTGGAAAAGTATAAGAACCGTGGCCGTTTTTACTTACTGATTAAGTGTCGATCAATTGTTGAGGAGGTTGAACAAGTCACAAGGGATATCGGAAAGTCTCTGGCTGCATTGTCTATTGCAAACACTGAAGTGCTATCAAGAATTTCTGATCAGGTCAATAGATTGCAAGATGAGATGCAAAGGGTGGAGTTTGAGGCTTCCCAGTCCCAGATTCAAATTGTTGACAAGTTAAACCAGGGACTCAGAGAACAGAAACTAGATCAGGCTTTTGCAAATGACATGTTAGAGGAGATAGCAAGGGCAGTTGGGGTGCCAGTGGAACCCTCAGAGATAAGCAAAGAGTTGGCTAGCATTAGGAAGGAAAAAGAAGAAGCTTCTGAAAAGAAAGAAAGAGCTGAATGTGTTCTTTTGGATCAGATCATTCAGTTACTCTCTCGAGCTGATGCTGCAAGGGATTATGAAGAAGTAGAGAGGCAATACTTTGAAAGGGTTAAGGTGATAGAGAAATATGATTCAAGGGAAAAATATATCCCCCCACTCAATTCTTTCCATTGTTCTATAACTGGAGCTGTTATGGAAGATCCTGTCAGCCTTTGCACTGGTACTACATGTGAGAGACATGCTATTGAAGCTTGGTTTTATGATGGCAACAGGAAAGACCCAGAAACTAATGATGTTCTTGAAGATACTACCTTGAGGTCTAACATTCCTCTAAGACAATCTATTGAAGAATGGAGAGAACTTAATTATTGTCTGATAATAAGGTCTATCAGAGAAAATTTATTATCATATTCTGACCTGCAAGAATCCCTGACCCAAATGCAGGCTCTTGTAAGAAAGAATTCTATTAACAAGGATTGGATTTCTATAGGAGAGCTTACTGATATTGTTATCTCTATCCTTGGGAGCTCTGATGACAAAGAAGTAAAGAGGAAGATTTTGATAACTTTGAAGGATGCTGTTGAGGGGAATACAAGAAACAAGGTAAGCAAACTGTTTCTTTTTCTTGCTTCGGTCAAACCACACACTTCCTTGAGGATTTGCAATTTATGATTTAGAGGGACAAACGGGAAAAACATAGGTACGACAAATGTGTGAAAATATTTTCTTGATTGTATTTTTTTGAACATGATGTTCTTAAAAGTTCATATGCCGCTCTTGGCTCATTGATTTTATTTTATGTTACCATTTGAAGTTTTTCTCGGTTCTTTCCTGAGTAGAAAGTTGACTGATTTTACCGTTGAGATAGTCCGAATTCCTTTTAATTGCTACACACATATCGTACATGCAATCTAAAAATCAATTTAAATTTAACACTTTCATTAAATTTTATAGGAGAAAGTGGCTGAATCTCGAGGATGGGATCACGTTCTTTCCTGCTTAGGCAGTGACTCCAGCATTTCCAAGGAAGCAATTGATCTGCTATATGAACTGCTTCAAGAACAATCTGGTTGGAATCAATATCTCTGTAAAAAGCTTTCTGAAAATCGCACTGCAGTTGGGTCCCTTGTTGCCATTCTAAAGAATCTCTCCGGTGCCGAAGTAGCCGAAAAGATTTTGGTGAAGCTTTTTGAACTAAACGAGGAAACAATTACCAGTGCTGCTAATTTTGGTTGGTATAAACCACTTGTTGATCGCATGATTGAAGGTAAGAAGATTGATTATTTTCAACTTGTATGTGATATAATGAATATTTTTCCATTATATTGAATATATGTGTGTATGTATATGTATGCGGGTAGAATTAGCCCTTCCCACCTGCTGTGGAAGAAGACAAAGATGTCATGTCATCTAGCTAGCTAAGGAAATACAGAATTATGCTACGTTGTTAACTAGTATGCTTCAAGTACTTTTGTTGAAAAAATGAAATGGGTGATTATTAGAACCTCAATGAAATAGTTTGTATATATCATTAATTTACAATCCATTTGACAGAAAGAGCACTTGTATAGTAACCATTGAGTTGATCATAATGAGTTATTTGTTCTTCTTTATCTTCTCAGGACCAGATTCAAGAATATCAATGACAAAAGCCATTGTTAATTTGGAGTTGAATGCTTCAAACTTGAAACTCCTTGGCAGTGAAGGAGTTATACCTCCTTTGCTAGAAATGCTGTCGGGAAGCGCAGAATCAAAAGACTTGTCACTGTCAGCCCTGATTAAATTAGCAGGATCTCATGCCAATAAAGGAATTATTGCTGCATCTGGAGGAGTTCCTCTTATTCTAGATTTAATGTTCTCTCCTCGGACACGGGCATTCATCATCACTAAATGCTCTGAAATCATTGAGAAGCTTTCTTCAAATGGTGATGGAATTGATTTCTTCGTTGATGGAGAGGGGAAACAGCTTGAGTTAGATTCCATCATCACCAAAGTGCTAGCTTTGCAGCAGAGTTCAAGCTTAGGTCCTAGCATCCGTAAGCCTGCACTGCGTGCACTTCTTGGCATTTGCAAGTTTGAGACTGATTTGGTGAAGAAAGCAATTCTTGCAGCCAATGGTGTATCTCTAATTCTTCCACTTCTTGATGATCCCGACTCAGAAATCAGGGAGACTTCCATAATTCTACTGTATCTTTTCTCTCAACATGAGCCACAAGGAGTAGTTGAATACCTCTTCAAGCCTAGAAGGCTCGAAGCCTTGATTGGATTTCTTGAGAGTGAGGAGAATGATAATGTACAGATGGCTGCTGCTGGTTTACTTGCTAACCTGCCAAAATCAGAACGAGAACTCACAATGAAGTTGATTGAGCTGGGTGGACTTGACGCAATCATAAGCATTTTGAAAACTGGCAAAATGGAAGCAAAAGAAAATGCTCTCAGTGCACTCTTCAGGTTCACAGACCCTACAAATATTGAGTCACAGAAAGATTTGGTTAAACGCGGAATATATCCTTTGCTTGTAGATTTTCTCAACACTGGTTCAGTCACGGCAAAGGCAAGAGCAGCAGCTTTCATTGGTGATCTTTCGATGAGCACTCCAAAGCTCATAGTTACTCCGAAGCCAAGTGGTTGCTGTCTTTTCAGATCATCACGTGGTCCTTTGTGTCCAGCACATGTGAGTGAATGCAGTGTGAACAGCACATTTTGTCTTTTGGAGGCTAAGGCTCTACCTGGCTTGATAAAGCTATTACATGGGGAGGTTCATGCAACTGCTTATGAAGCAATACAAACACTTTCCACATTGGTTTTGGAAGACTTTCCTCAAAGGGGAGCTCGTGTCTTGCATGAGAACAATACAATAAGATCCTTATTAGACATTTTGAACTGGGGAACTGATTCTCTCAAGGCAGAAGCTTTAGGACTGTTAGAGAAGGTGTTTGTGTCAAAGGAAATGGTAGAATACTATGGAACAACAGCTAGATCACGTCTTATTTGTTTGACTGCAATGAATATATATGGAGATGGTCACCTCAGGAGAAAGGCGGCTAAAGTACTATCATTGCTTGAACGCTATTCAAAGTCATCATCATCTGCCATCTCCGGTGTTCTAGAGTGATATTCTAGTCCTTAAACACTGTAAAGTTCGCATTTTCATGGATATAAATGATAGAAACTTTTGAATAAGGAAAGCTTTTGCACTGCGCAACTTGTAAAGAGTAGTATTAAATCTCCAAACTTGAAAATTGTAACTCATTAATGTTGCATCATGTGTTGAAATTGTGAGTCTCTAAAATCATGCTAGATGCCAGTTATGAATACGTGTGTGCCACCTACCTTGCTTATCCTGTTATTATCATTATTTGATTACTATGGGACCATGCCCCTACTTGCATACGTAGCCCGTGGGAAAAGGGAGGCTTCTATTCCACATGATAAACTAAATCTCACGAAAGGGTGAACTAAAAATTTCTCATTTTCATAATTTGAGTGTGCAGTGAGTAAAACATGTCAAGTGAAAGATGTCTGAACTTAACTCTCTTACCGGTGCTTGGACTTGGTAAAGCTAACATGAAACTTGACGAAGTCCCAATCATTGGTATAAAACACGAACCAACACTTCCCTGGATATGAAAGATCACAGTGACACGGAAAAATTCAATTTTGTCAGCAAAACAGCTATCAGTTCATAGATTTTAATAGATTCATTATACATTTCACACTGATAATGGGGTGGCTGAGTCTCTACCAACGCCAACGCGTTGTGCTTCACATTGGAAATTTAATGAACTTAGGTAAGACATAAATCAACTTCTGGCCCTTGTCGCCTTTTTCACCTTCAATCTATTAATGGAGATTATTTTTTTGGAGCCTTTTGTCGTTTTTTGTTTATGGTAAGTAGTAGCAGTTTATTTATGCAGCCCCATTAAGACCTCTACATTAAACTTGCCAATTTGACGTGTTAAAAGGGAGATGAAATAATTAATGTATATAAAAAATTCTATGAATGTATACAATTTGACGTGTTCAAATGGAGATGAAAGTATACTTTCGCAAAAAATAAATCACTTTTTTTCCCGAAAATTAGTTGTTATACGAGCTATATCAGGTAAGATGTAAAAAAGAAAAAGGTTAAATATGTTTATAGTTTATAAATTTGGACACAAAATTAGAATTCATCAATGTTTAAAACTTTATTATATTTTGTTCTCTAAAATTTTTAAAATGAATGGATATAGTTATTTTATTGTCAAATAAGTACCAAAGTACCAAAATTAATGCCCTCACTATTTACACACACTATTACAATTTAAATATTAGTAAAACACTTTTAACAAACTCAAAATATTAATGTTGATGAAATAAAATGACTACAATCATTCATATTTAAAGTTTAAAGATTAAAACATATTAAATTTTAAAATAAAAATAAATTTTAATTTTATATATAAATTTAGAAACTAAAAACATATCTAACTAAAAAATATAAGCATGATCATATAAAAATTCATTTATTCTCGCTCTACCTTAAATGAGTATCGGTAGTCATCGACTTTTTAAACAAGTCATTATATTTTTGTTAATTTTATCTTAATAAAGAAATCTTATAAACAATTATATTTTTATATTTTAATTTCTTACAAGTTATAGATTATTAAAAGCAGCATTCTTATAATGACAATTGATAGTATTGAAATACATTTTTATTAATAAGAGTTAGAATTTTTAAGTAATACTCTATTCTTAATTTTAAGAGTTACATTAGATTATTTTAATAAAAAATATTGTCATATTTAAATATTAAATTCAAGACTTTTCTTAATATCCATGAACTGGATTTGAATCGATGCCGTATCGTCTCGAGTGAGATTTAATTGTAGTATGTAACAAGTACATGAGAGAGAGAGAGAGGAAAAAGAGAAAATATTTTTTTGTAATTGGCAGAATGCAATTTGATGTTGATTTTCTTGTGTTGGTAATAATATTAAATTTGGTATGGTTAAAATGTAAATTTGAAAATTGAATTCATTGTATACTTTATTGAATAAATTTTATTTTTCATTGCAAGTTCTCTTCATTATTCCCTTCTTGTAAATACCTCTTTCTCCTTCATACTCTTGCTTATTATTATTTTTTCTTCATTGTTGTTGTTTGTATTCTCCAATGTTATTTACCTTATTGTTGGATTTGGATATGAGAGGTAGTGGTTCATGTAGTGCAAGGCTAATAGTCGGTGGTCATTTTTATTAGTATGGATGTAAAACTACTTGTTGATTTAAAATATGAAAAGAAATATTAGAATGTATTTTTTAAACCTACCTTTAACTCATGGTCTTTGTTATAGTTGTTAATTTGATCAATTCCAAAAATTTGGTCTTGATCCACGTAGGTTGTAATAAAAGAATTTTTAAGGGTCAAAAAGTCTTATATTGAAGTAGCCTAAAGGGTCAAAATCCTAAAAAGGCTTATGGGTCGATGCTAACCCATGATAAAGATACTATTTTTTAAATATATTTTATATTTTTGATTTAGGTCAATTTATCTTGACTTTTACTCTGAATAGGTATGTCTCAACCTTCAACTAAATCGGTTAGGGTCAACCTTCAGTCAAGACCAACCCATCTCAAGCTTCGACCTAAGGGTGTGGTCGAGTTTCGGTTCGGGCCAACTCAACCGAATTGATTTTGGTCCAGCAGACTTGGTGAAATTCGTCCAAATTTTGGTCACGGTTAACTCGGGCAAAATTTGACCTAACCGATGTGGCCGAATTCGGTTGGGGACAAATTGGCTGAAATCCGACCAAGTCAAATTCAATTGAATTTCGATAGGGGTCGACGCGGTTGAAATTCGGCCAAATTTTGTTTTGGGCTAATTCAGCCAAAATTTGGTCGAGATTGATTTGGTTGAATGCGGTCAAATTTTTGGAGGGGCCAACTCAGTCGAATTGGGGCATGTGTCGACCTTTGGCCCAAATCAACTCGTCTTTGCCTTTGGGCCAAATTGGCATGTCTTGATCTATGGTTTGAGTTTGCTTGTTTCGACCATCAACCCGAGCCAACCAGTCTTGAACTTCGAATCAACCTGCCTCAAACTTTAGTCCCAACCGACTCTTCTAAACTTTCGTTCTGGGTTGGCATGTCTCGACCTTCGAGCAAGACAACCTTGTATCGACCATCAGTCTAGCTCAATCCGTCTTGACTTGCGATCCATTTTGATCTTCAGCCCGAGCGACCGATATTGACCTTTAGTCATGGCCAACCCATCTCGATCTTCAGCTCGAGTTGATCCTTCTCGACCTTCTATCCCTTTTGGCCCATCTTGATTTTTGGCTCGTCTCAACCTTTGGCCTGGGTTAGTCCATCTCGACCCTTGATACGAGAGAGTCCATCTCAATTTTTCATTCAAAATGATCCGTCTTAACCTTCGATCTAGACCGACCCGTCTTTGCTTTCAACCTGATTTAGTTCAACTTGATACATGACCCATGTTGTATGTATTATTTTTAAGAATTAATTAAAGTCTTGTAACGAGGTCAAGTTCACATTAGTCCTAATCCTAACCCATATAAAAATTTGTTTTGAAGAGCCAGACTTTTTTTCCTTATGAAGCTAGAAAATATAAGAGATTGGCTAAATTTATTAAATTAGATGTTATGTATTTATGATGTGTATATAGTCGTTGGTGGTGGCAAAGTGTAATGAATTAATTTTGTTACGTTTAAGGAAGGTTGTATCAATATTTGTTTCTATATTATATTTTTAATGTCAATGGTTAAAGTTGTTATGTTTAAGTGAATGTTGTACTAGATTTCTTTTTGTAATGTTAACGAATTAATATCATGTATAAGTGTAGGTTGTATCAAGTTTTGTGTTTCACAGTCAATGTATGAGTGGATTAAACTTATTGCATCAACGTATGAAAGTTGTATATCAATATCAATGCATTAAAGCAATATATTAGTTGTATGAGTTCTCGTGTTCATCATTTAATGAAATAATAACCTCTAAAAAGTGAGACCATTCATTTTAAAGCATAATTAGAAAGGAAGCCAATAAAGTAACACATACAAACAGAGTTAAGAAACTCTTTCTAGAAGGATCATGCAATTAATTAGCATAATTAATTTATTGTTGCTCCTTAACAACTCATGATTAATTAACGTCATATTGTTCTTTCAAACTTGTTGTCTTGCTTCCCTCAAATCTCCAAATATGAGGGTGTCATCAATGTGTATGTGAAATATCCTTTTCATAAAATAAAAATCTCATGCATATTCTTAGTAATGATTGTAATGAAAAAGTTATTTGCAACTTTTCTACAACTCAAGTCTTTTTTTTTTTTCTTATTTTCAAAATCCCTAACACAATAATGCTTAGAGACACATTTTAATTTGAAATTATCTTCTCCACTCACTCCATATACACAATAAATCTTTCACTCACAATTTTTTTAAGAACATATGACTTGTGCCACCATCTTATATTTTTTACCCTTTTAAACTCTTTACCATTTTACATTGAAGAGTCATTCAATACCTTATTGAAATTTATCAATGAATTAAACTCTTTTCCAACTCCAAGTAGACATTTCCAAATAAAGAACCTTGAAAAGAACAGAGGTATCATCTCATTCTTATCATTTTCAACTTCATCATTGTTGGGTGGATAAAAATAATATATCTTAGAAAGTCTCATATCATCTAGGATAAATAATAAAGTGCTAATAGTAGTTATATAATGGACTTAAAGTCCATGATATTCAAATATTGTAGTCAAAAGCACTTTAAGCTTGTATTTGACTGTAGTATAATGTTGTAAGGTTTGGTTTGAATTCTTGTTTTGGAGAGTGTGAATGTATTTGGGGTCAAAGGCAAGGGAGAGTGGTCTACATGTTGTAAAATTTTTCACATAACAATACTTTTCTGGTTGTCAATAGACAATGGTCGCGTCCAAATTTGAAAGTTTTATGTTATATTCTTGTGTTAATTGTTTTTATCTTATTTCTCTATTGATACGACCATTCTTAAGGGTAAAAGATCACTACTAGAAAATTCTTAAATAATAATCAATTTAAGTGACAAAATTATTAGTTACTATAGTAACTAATTTAGATACCAATTTACAAAAAAAAAAATTGGTTACTAAAATAATCACCATTATGAATAAAAGATTATAATTGGTCACTAATTAATTAGAGACTAATTTAAAAATTAATTCCTTTGGTGCCAAAATCTTGATAGTCAATGTTTAGTGACCAATTTATAAACTAATTTCTTTGGTAGCGAAAACCTTAGTAACTAAATTTTAGAGAACAATTATAATTTTTTATTCATAATAGTGACTAATTCTAGTAATCAATAATTTTTTATCTTGTAAATTGGTATATAAATTTGTCACTATAGTGACTAACAATTTTTAGTCACTAAAATTGGTTGTTAATGTAGAATTTTCTTGTAGTGGAAGGTGATGTTCTTCATGATATTTTTCCCCATTAGTCATTTATGTTAAATGGGCTTTTCATATTTAAAAAATGTTACATATCATTGTCAGAGCCATCATCGGTATATATTGCTTGCAAATTTTTTTGCTTCCTCTCAATCTACCATTTGACGATTTAATGTTTTTTTTATCCAACCCTTCTATCATGTTGAAAACTCAAATATATTGTTTTAAGATTTTGAGCTAAAAATGGTAACAATCCCTTATACGTGAGTTAAGCTCATGTATTAATATTGATGTTACGTCTCTTCAAAGATTTTCTCTCACAAACTTGTTATTTTACTTTTATTTGATAATTGATGTCGACTATAAATAAAACATATTAACAATATACAAAGTCTCACTTATTAAAAAAATATATAAGAAAAATAATCTCATCAACTTATTTCTTTAATATGATTGATAGAGCACAATAATGTTATATATGCGTAAACCCTTATAATTTTTTTTTTTCTGTGTGAAAATAGTCATACTACTACAACGTATAATGATAAACTTGGTAAAACAGCCACGACACAACTACTACATGAACGTTAAAAAACTATTAGATTAAAATATTCCATTTGCATGGAAAATGAAAACTTGAGTGAGTGGTTTGTTGAAGTTTTGATCCAATTGACAAAAGATTAGACGAAGGAAGACGAAAAGGAAAAGAGAGCAGAGGAAGAAACATGGAAGTTTGGAAAATGTGAAGAAACCGATTTAACATTAAATTGCAGTAGCAGTACTTTGGAACTTAAAAAAATGGATGACGTCATATGATAGCATGGGAAAGTGCAATTAGAGAAATGTTGGTAGGTTGTTTCGTGAGGAATAATTCTTGTCTACCATTGCCAACTTCCAATAGAAGCACCGAATAATCTTATGCCCAAAATTACCCATTTACTTGTAAAATTTTAAAACCAGAGAAGATTGTGGTTCACATGGCGCAACATGGCAATGCAATTTAGGTCAAAGTGTTTTGTTTGGTGGGAAGTTGGAGCATTTAATTTGAAAGAGGAATAGTTAGTTATGGAAGAAGCTGTCCAAACACGGAATAGCGTAAGCGTAAGCGGTGACTGACTTTCAAGATAAAGTCAACTCCTTCACACGCTGAGTCAGACCTTTATTTCACGCTTCACCCATTCATACTTATCATAATTGCGCCATCTTATATTTTTAAACTTCTCTTTTCAATTTCTCACCCACGCTCAGACAAAACAATAAATATTCATTAAGTTCTTGGAAATTATTATTATTTTTAAAACAAAATTTTAAGATATTTTTAAGAATTGAAAATAAGTTAATTAAGACTGTTTTTTTTTATCATGTATATTTTATACTATATTTTAGGACAATTTTTTCATACAGATTTATCTGTTTTATTTTTAGTTACAGTTAAATTTTTTATCATGATCAACTGTACGATAAGTTATTGTATTAAAGTTCAGCGTAGATTGCCGACGTAAATAATCTAATTTTAACTGAAATATATTAAAAGCACCAACACTACAATTTTTTCTCCTATTCAAATTATCACCGGTCACTTCACAGTCATAACTGATCTTAAAATTTTTCTCACATGTTAAAAAACATTTAAAAATTAATAAATTTAGAAGGATTATAACTAATTAATTACTTATGGGTTTATAATTTGTATACAGGTCGAAAAAGTTGTGATTATATATATATATATATATATATATATATATATATATATATATATATATATATATATATATATATATATATCCAGTTATTGTTGTAGAGATTATAAACAATAGTCATTATCCACAGTTAGTGATGTTAGCAAGAGTGATTATCAGCCAATAATGATTATTAACCGATAATTAAAACAACTGACACTTGTATAAAATTTAGCTATCGACCGAATTCATTTTCTAATTCTCAACCATATCATCTTATACAAATAAACAAAAGTTTATAGCATATCGAGAAAGTTGTAGAACAACCTGAAAACACAATACTATTACTTCTCATAGTAAATGAAAGTATGCAAGCTTTAATTTTATAACGTCATGATAAAAAAAAAAACTTTTTTAGCATTACAAAATTAAATAATACATATCATATTCTTAATGATGCGATTTCCTACTAAAATTTACATATAATTATCAACAACCATGTTCGCGTGAATTAGGGTTCCCTTGAATTATACAACTCAATTAATGTTATATTTCATTATTATTATTATAGACTAGCAATTTCTGTCAAGAACATACAAATGAAATAATAGCATAAGTAGTGAGACATAATAAATGTTTTCAACTATATTTGCCAATTAGACAATGTCCATATAAAACATGGTTGTTTTGTGCTAAGAGTAATGTTTTGAACCTAAACAAAATTGAACAAGTAATTGAGTCGATTTGATTGATTGTGAGACCTAAGAGAAGATAACAAACATATGTTAGTTAATATATGTATAAAAAAAATATACATAGCCATTGCCATTAATGCTTTTTATATATCACAATGAAAGCTTGAAAATAACAATGGGATCATATTAATTAAGCTGGTAGCAGTACATCCAGAATAGCTGGTACAGATAAGAGATGATTCTTCAATGATTTTATAGCATTTCAATGACAAACATAAACCCTACTTATGATTATAATAGTAAGAGGCAAATGGAGTTCATGAATAATGAAATAAATTAAATACAAATGTTCATTTTCAAATTTAGTTGGCTTTAAGTGTAGATTAATAAAACAAAAACTTGGCACTATTGTATACCATGATCTTCTAGTTTTTTGTTCTCACTACATTACATGTACAAATAATTTTCATTGTTAAAGTAAAAAGTGTAGTTTATATACTTTACTTATAATATTAAAAATATTTATTTAATTACTATTTATTCTAAAAACGGCAGACTAAAATGTTAATTGTAATTAATGTTGTTTAAATTTTTTCATGTGTAAAATAAAATGAAATAAACAGCTAATTAAAAGAAGTGAGACTTGTACTTTTCTCATCCTTTTAATTCATCTTATTTTGTTTATCGTCTTCTTTAAAAATGATTTTCACTTCAAAGTAGTCGTATATATATGGACATATTACTCATATCCACTTTTACATATTAGTACTTTTATTAAATGTTATAACTAATTAAAATTTATTAGAAACAAAGAAAGTACATGCAAGTTTCACTTATTATAATGAGTTTCAGTAATGATTTTATAGTTTCTAATTACTTTTAACTAAAATAGAGTGTTAGAAACATACTATATATTTAGCACACTTACTTAACCGTTAACACTTATTAACAAGTATAAAATTGAGAGAGAATCGTGAAATAAAAAGTATAACTATTTAGCACTCTTGTTCAATATTATTCTCGTAGGTTTTTTATATTTAATTTAAAGTCATTATAAACAAATAATTATTAAACTATAAAATTTTCGTGGTCTTTTTGAAAATATTTTATTTAAATTTTAATGCACACCATCTTCTAGACTAATTGTGTTAGTTTTCAAGAGAAGTAATAAATTATGAAAACTATTTATACCTGTTAGGTTAGAAAAGTATTTTTTGTACTAATTCATTTCAATTAAACTAATTAAGAAAATTTCTTTGAGAAATTTCATATTATTTTGTATAGACAAATTACACAATCTTTAAATTATTTCATTTTTCAACATTTGCTTACATCAGTCAAATAGAAAAGACATATTGAAATCTACTTCATAAATTTTAATTGTAATATTTGATAATAACTCAAATCAATTTTTAAAATGAACATCATAAAGTGAAATAAAAATTTTCAATGGTATATATCCAAGAGTTTAGAACACTTAAAATTAGTAGAAGGAGAGGCGGCGCGCATCGTTTAAATGCATGAAAGTGTTTCTATATTGTGGCGTATGGGTGATGTGAAAGAAAAAGTGATGTGAAAAGTGAAAAGTAAAAAGGAAAAAAAAAGAAAGAAAGAAGAATTTACTAAACTGAAAGAAAGGAGACGTATAAATAAATAAACATCATTTATTTGTTTGTTTATCGTTCACCAATCAATAACGTGTGATTTTGACCGAAACTGAAGACTGTTTACCAATCTACAGTAGGAGGAGTCCATTAACACGCATGCATGTGGGTGGCATGCCAGTGTTCTACCCGTTTCTCTGAATCAATCAGAAAAGTGGCAAAAACAGCAATAAAAAGGAAAAGACAAGGCTAAAAAACACGCACAACTCTCAACCCAGTTGGCTTATTCAATGCCCCCTCATGTAACAATTAAAAGTTCGTTGGGGTAGTTGTATCCACTATCCTCCCCCTCCCCCTCTTCCCTCTCTCCTCACACCCTTTAAAACCCTTTCATCTTTCATCATTTTCCAACCATTCACTTTTCTTCTCTCTTCCACAATCTAAACCTTTCTTTTCTGCACTTGCATTCCTTCATCTTCATCCACCTATGGCAGATCAAACCCGGGATTCAGGAACCGTCTCCGTTGAACCTTCACGAGAAAGAACCAAGCTTCCCAACTTTCTGCTATCTGTGAGACTTAAGTATGTGAAGCTTGGGTACCACTATTTAATCTCCAATGCTATGTACCTTTTGTTGATACCCCTTATTGGGGTAGCTTCTGCTCATCTCTCAACTTTCTCTTACCAAGATGTTGCTCAACTATGGCAAAACCTAAAGTTCAATCTTGTCTCGGTCACTCTATGTTCTAGTCTCATAGTGTTCCTCGTTACGTTTTACTTCATGAGCCGTCCCAGAGGTGTTTACTTGGTGGACTTTGCCTGTTACAAACCAGACCAAGACTGCACTTGCACGAGAGAGACTTTCATGGACCGGTCTGTGAAAACCGGGGTGTTCTCAGAGGAGAACCTGGCCTTTCAGAAGAAGATACTCGAGAGGTCTGGTTTGGGGCAGAAGACATACTTGCCTCCTGCAATCTTGAGTCTCCCACCAAACCCGTGTATGGCTGAAGCCAGGAAAGAAGCGGAGCAAGTAATGTTCGGAGCTATCGACCAGCTTCTGGCAAAGACCGGGGTGAAGGCAAAGGATATTGGGATTTTGGTGGTGAATTGTAGCTTGTTCAACCCCACACCGTCTCTCTCTGCAATGATTGTCAACCACTACAAGTTGAGAGGGAATATCCAAAGTTATAATCTTGGTGGCATGGGTTGCAGTGCTGGCCTTATCTCCATAGACCTCGCCAAGCAGCTCCTTCAGGTTGGTTTGCACTTTTAAGAAAATCTTCCCTGTTATGCTCATGATTGTTAAGCTATCACTTCATATCTATTGAGGTTGTAACTGTCTACCATGCATGCCTCTGTGGTCTGTGTCTTCATGTAGCGAAATTAAAAATTAAAAGGAGCAAATTATTTATGTAACAGTATGTTGAATAATTAAAACATGAGGTGGGACCACAACGCATAAATGTTTCTTGTGGCAATTGCTGCCCCAGTTGTCCACATGTCCAGTTGGTCTCGCTCATTGTCAATTTTGGTGGCAGTTTTGTTAGGTCATCCATTCTGCCACCCTATTTAATTAACACGGTCCGAGCAATCCAATAGATATAGACCCTTTGGGATGTTCTTACAACAGTTAACAGTTGTTCACTGACACAATTTGGGGAAATCAAACTTAATCTCAAAAATTAATTTTTTAACATTCACTTTTTTGTGATAATAGGTTCATCCAAACTCTTATGCCTTGGTGGTAAGCATGGAGAATATCACTCTGAACTGGTACTTTGGCAACAACCGGTCAATGCTTGTTTCGAACTGTCTCTTCAGAATGGGTGGAGCAGCGGTTCTTCTCTCCAACAGGTCTTCTGATCGCAGGAGAGCCAAATACCAATTGATCCACACAGTGCGTACTCACAAGGGTGCAGATGACAAATGCTATGGTTGCGTTTTCCAAGAAGAGGATGAGAAGAAAACAATCGGTGTGGCACTGTCAAAGGACTTAATGGCTGTTGCCGGAGAAGCCCTAAAGACCAATATCACAACGCTCGGGCCATTGGTCCTTCCGATGTCAGAGCAGCTCTTGTTTTTCGCAACTTTGGTGGCTAGAAAAGTGTTCAAGATGAAGATAAAGCCCTACATCCCTGACTTTAAGCTAGCTTTTGAGCACTTTTGCATCCATGCTGGAGGAAGAGCGGTGTTGGATGAGTTGGAGAAGAATCTGGAGCTGAGTGATTGGCACATGGAGCCTTCAAGAATGACTCTGAACAGGTTTGGGAACACTTCTAGCAGTTCCTTGTGGTATGAACTTGCCTACACTGAAGCTAAAGGGAGGATCAGAAAAGGTGACAGGACATGGCAGATTGCATTTGGCTCTGGCTTCAAGTGCAACAGTGCTGTGTGGCGTGCATTGAGGACCATTAATCCTGCCAAGGAGAAAAATCCTTGGATGGATGAGATTCACGAGTTTCCTGTTCATGTGCCTAAAGTGGCACCCATTGGTTCCTAGGTTAAACCTGTTACTTTTTTCGGAGCAGGTTATCTAAAAGGAGAAAATTTAATTATTTCATATTTTTCGTAGTTAATCTTTAGGAGGTGTGCAAATTAGAAGAGAAGATTCATCCCACCAGATTTGCTGGTTTCGCAGTTTCTTTGATCTTGTGCTAGTGTGCTGAAGTTGTAAGCGTGTGCATACAATTGTATTGTCCAATGAAACATTTTACACATTTTTTTTCACAAAAATGTATAACAGTTCTTCACAATGAAAAATGGAAACTTTGTAAGGTTTAAGTTTTGATCATTGCTAAACCTTGAAACTATGCACTTAATCAGGACACGCCACTTAAGAACATAACGAAAAATTCAACTGCTAAATATGACTATTTTGTAATGGTACGTGAAAATATATATAAATGTAAAGAAGAAAATATATACATGAAATTAAAGTAAATAAGAAAAAAAATTATGTTTATAAATATATAATAATGATAAAATAAAAATATTTAGTTTTAGTCTTACATCATAATACTAAAATAATGAATAAAATCGAAAAATTATTCAATTCAACTTTCGAGGCACTTTAGAATGTCTATTCATTTTGAACAAGCGATTCTTTCATTCACAGTTGTCAGTGTCAGTGTCTTCCATGAATGTCTGAACAGTCCTAATCTCATTCACAATTCAAATTTCCTGTTCCATGGTCACTCCATCTATACTAGTGTAGCATTTTTTACTTCTTCATTTTTCAGCTTTAATTCTTCTCATTCTACAAAATTTCACCTTTTTTTTTGTGATTCTTCTACCTCTACAAGTTTCCACCTTTTTATCGGCTATTCTTTCTCTCTCTTTCTTTTCTCTTTCTTTTTCCTTTCGGTACAAGAGTTTTGGATGATTCTCCTATTTCTCCCATAGTTATTGTAGAGAGATAACAACAACAAAACAAATGAAACAACAATAAATAAGATTGAGAAGTAAGTCGGCTTTATTTTAGAGTGATTCATACTTTTATAAGAAAATGGGGTTCCAAACAACAATATATATTATAAATAAAACAACAGTTAAATACGATTTATTTTCTTTAGTAAACATATCCTACGGATATCACATCTAACTTTTGAAATTTTAATACATATGATATGATTATGAATCGACTACATTTATCATTAATTTTATTCTGGAATGTTTACTTTTGTTTGTAAAATTTTTGAGTCCAAGGTCAGTTTTTTTTCTTTTCTCAATACCCTATTTCAGCTATTCATTTAACTCTAATTCTATTTTCTGAAATCAAAACAACTCACTCTTTTTTCTCTTTTCTGTTAGGATAGTTGCGATTGCGAGATTCTCCCTTAAGCTTATTGAACGCTTCTTTCTACGTAAGTAGAACTCAAACTCCTATCTCTTTGTGTTTATTTTCTGTTTGGAAGCTCTGGTTCCACGTAAATCTATGTTGTGGTCTCAGTATTGTTTGCATGTGCTTCTGTTTTCAACTCCTTAAGCTATTCAAGGTCCTGGTGTTCCTCCCACCAAAGATTTTCTTCTCTTCAAGTTAGCTTCCAGTCAAGGTAAGAAAGTTAAGGTTTTGCACGTTCTTAATGCTTGGATGATGCTTGTGATTGTATGAAAATATATTGCTTGTGTTTCTGACTTGATTTCTGGTTTGCATGCGTGAGCATGGGAGAAAGATGTTGTTTTCGTCCAAGCCATTAATTCTTGCCTAAGCTAAAATAGCATAAAACTCACCCAGGCTTTTGCTCAAGCTCTCGCTCAAGTGAGAACTCGCATAATCTCACAATGCTCACTGTTCGAGCAACGAGAACACTTATGTCGCTTGAGCGAGGGCTTTTACCTTGAGCGAGACTGGTGCAGAGATGCATTTCATTATTTGATTTCTATTGTTATATGTTGTTTTACTTTTCAAGAGTATTATGTATAACATAGTGCTTGTATTATTGGATATTTTGAACTGGAATTGATGTGCTTGGTATGAAATGAGACTAGATGTGTGAGAACATGTATATGATATGTGTTTGACGTAATTCCATGAGTCTCTTGGTAAGACTTTCTGGTGGTGATATTGTAGTGTATGTAATGAAATAAGGATTCAAGCAAAACTGCATCTTGATACTCTAATGAATCAGTCAGACTCACATAGAGTAGTAGACTGGTTCAAGTGGTGAGAGTTGCAAGAGGTTCTAGTCTTTGACAAGATAATGACCTTAGATGATCATGGACTAACCTTGTGTGTGGTAGGGTGAGACCCATTGACAATGGCTCTACAGAGCAGTAGAGGCCACCACAAGTGCAAGCAACCAATGAATCTGATCTCACTACATGTATCTAGATAATTGAGTTAAAGGATCTTTTACTATTTGCGCTATTACATGCTTTGTGTGTGCTCAATGAATTGCCTGCTTAAAATATGCTTATATATAAGCATATTACAAATTTTCACCTTTTTTTTTTGTGATTCTTCTACCTCTACAAGTTTCCACCTTTTTATTGGCTTTACCTTCTCTCTCCTTTTTTTTCTTTTCAGTACAAGAGTTTTGGATGATTCTCTTATTTCTTCCATAGTTATAGTAGAGAGATAACAAGAACAAAACAAATGAAACAACAATACATAAGATTGAGAAGAAAGTCGGATTTATTTTAGAGTGATTCATACTTTTATAAGAAAATGGGGTCCCAAACAACAATATATACTATAAATGAAACAACAGTTAAATGCAATTTGTTTTCTTTAATAAGCATATCCCACAAGTATCATATCTAATTTTTGAAATTTTAACACATATGATATGATTATGAACCGACTACACTTATCATTAATTTTATTCTTATACTGTAAGGTTTACTTTTGTTTGTAAAATTTTTGGGTCTGATTTTATTAGAGGGTCCAATATCAGTTTTGTTGTTTTCGCAAGACCCTTTTCCAACTGTTTATTTACCTCCAATTTTGTTTTTTTAAATCAAAACAACTTACACTCTTTTCTTTCTTTTCTAAAACATAAGCTTTGCTAGGACAGTAGCAAGATTCTCTTCAAAGCTTATTGAACGACCTCCTCCACATAAGTAGAACTCAAACTCTTATCTCTTTGAGTTTATTTCCTATTTGGAAGCTCTAGTTCCACGTAAATCTTTGTTGCGATCTTAGTTTTGTCTGCTTGTGCTTTTATTTTCAACTCCTTAAGCTGTTCCAAGTCCTGGTGTCCCTCCTACTAAGGATTTTTTCTCTTCAAGTTAGCTTTCAGTCAAGGTAAGGAAACTAAGATTTTGCACATTTTAAAAATATTTTATTTGTTTTGGTTCTTTTTCATGTTCTTAATGCTTGGATAATGCTTGTGATTGTGTGAAAATATATTGTTTATGTTTCTGACTTGATTTCTGATTTGCATGCGTGAGCAGGGGAGAAATATGTTGTTTTCGTCCAAGCGAGCAAACCCCGCCTAAGTGAAAATAGTAGAAAACTCAACTAGGTTTCTGCTCAAACTGTCACTCAGGCGACGAGCTTCAGTTTTGAGCGAAGAGTAATCTCGTCCAGGCGAGAAGATCTCGCTTAAGCAAGAACTCGCATAACCTCACAATGCTCATTGTTCGAGCGACGAGAACGTCTCCCTTAAGCGAGAACACTTAAAGCGAAGACTTTTACCTTGAGTGAGACTAGTGCAGGGATGCATTTCATTATTTGGTTTCTACTCTTATATGTTGTTTTACCTTTCAATAGTATCATGTATAATGTTGTGCTTGTATTATGGGATATTTTGAACTGAAATTGATGGTGTTTGGTATGAGATGAGACTGGATGTGTGAGAACATGTATATGATATGTGCTTGACATAATTCCATGAGTCTCTTGGTAAGACTTTATGGTGGTGATATTGTAGTGTATGTAATGAAATAAGGATTTAAACAAGGTTGCATCCTAACACTCTAATGAATCAGTCAGACTCACATAGAGTAGACTGGTTCAAGTGGTGAGAGTAGTAAGAGGTTCTAGTCTTTGGCAGGATAATGGCCTTAGATGATCATGGACTAACCTTGTGTGTGGTAGGGTGAGACTCATTGATAATGGCTCTGCAGAGCAATAGAGGTCACCACAAGTGCAAACAACCAATGAATCTGATTTCACTACATGTATTCGGATAATTGAGTTAAAGAATCATTTACTATTTGCTTATAATATGCTTATATATATATATATATATATATATATATATATATATATATATATATATATATATATATATATATATATAACGTTTTCTTATAAAATCTGTATAAATATCATATATAAATTAAAAATTATTGATATCTAAAATAATTTTTACTGTTAAAAAATTCTAAATGATTTATGAATCAAATTTTAAATTAATATTAATAATTATCAAAATTTTAACTAATTCATAATCAATAATTATAAATAACTAAAACATTGATAAATAATGTTAAAGATCAATTAATATTATAATTCACATATCAGTTATAATATTTTATTAATAATAGAGATTATTTTACACATCTATAATATTTAGTTTATAAAATATGATTAATTTTATTTTAACTCTACATTTAATTATTATTTAATATTTTTTCTAAATGTGAACAAAAGATAGGTTCTGATTTAATCCAGGGAAGTAATATGGTTAATTTAAAAATTAAAAAAAAATTATCTCAATTTAATTCCCTTAAAATTATAGATGATATTATCCAATTACTTACAAACAAATATTAAACAGCATTTTTAAAATATGTTAAACTAAAATATATGATTTCATTTATCATGAAAAAAATAAATTTAAACAACTTTTGACCTGTATTTTCTGGTTGATAATTTGTCGATGAATTGTTTGATAAAATACTTTAAAATTGTGACGAGGTATAGTGAGAAAATTTTGGTGAGTAATCACCAAGACCAAGAGAATCAAATAAAGTGCATATTAGTCAAACGTCACCTTACTTTCTAACTTTTCTTAGATTTTTGAGTATCTTGAGTGTCTTTGAATTTCACATGGGAACACCACACTAACTTTTAGATTTTAGTCAACATTGTTTACTCAATTTATTTTACACTCTTTTACGTCTAATTGAAAAAAAAAAAGTTGTCTTAATTTTCAATTAACTTAAAAGGTACACACGACGCAAAGTTACTTTTTTTTTTTTTACAATCTTACTTGAATTCAACTTAATTCAAATAGATATTTTCTAACTCAAATAATGAAGATGAAAAATAAGTTTTTCTGGTTTGAATTTATTTCTGTATTAATTGGGTATAGATGGGTATGGATACGAATAATATTCTATATTTCATTAAATATGGAAATGAGGATAAATATGTATGTCTAGTTTCCATCCCCATTCACATCCCTATCCCCATCCTATCCTAATATTCATTCATATCATCATCTTCATCTCCGTTTAAATTATTAAAATATTCATAATATATTAAGTAATATATATATATATATATATATATATATATATATATATAATTCTTAGTCTTTAATTTTATAAATTTATTTTAGTTATAGTCTTTTTTTTTGTAATTATTAGGCTTATCATGAAACCAATTCACATTTTCAAGATATTTTTTTATCTTATTAGTACCTTTATTAAATTATGTTCAAATTAGGTATGTAAATTAAATATTTTTTGTATTTCATATTTGAATATTTATATTTTTTTTTAATATTTTAATATGTTTTTTACTTTTTTTTGTCGGAGAATATTTAACTCTCAATTCAATTTTAATATTCTAGGAAAGAGATGATATTAAATAATTTATTTGAAATGAATTTCATATTAAATACATTTTCAAAATTATAATTTTTTTTAAGAAAAGACATGTAAGGATTTCAATACTAAATTATATATACTTTTACTTTTGTTATATTAATAATAAATAATTAAATATATAAATTTTAAATATATTATTTTGATGCTTCAAATGTTGTTCCAACATGATTAATGCATAATAATTTTATCAGTTGTCAGTGAACTATGCTTAACATTTTTATCTATTTCATATCTATAAACAAAACCAAAGCAAAATTTATATCTTGGGTTAAAAAATGTCTTTGATCGATATTATATTTGAAGAATGATTGCTTGAATACTTTTAGTAGAAGTCGAATCGAAGATATGTAGATTGGGATTAAGCCCACAATCCATTAACTAATGTCTAAGTGAACAATGTTTCAATTAAAGTTAAGTTCACAAAACCTTATAATTAAGGTTGAATCAATAATTTCTCAATTGATGGTACGTTGAGATTAAAATGATAATGCTCGATTTTAAAGTTACACTAATGATATTTCAATTGAAATTGATATTGTCTTAGTTAAAATTGGGTATATAATATTTAAATTGATACTAAACTAATGAAGTCTTTATGATTAAGTTGATGATGACTTTAATTAAAATGAACTTTTAATGAGCATAATTGAAATTAATCAATTAATTATACTTGGTTTGAGATCAAACAAATAATTGTATGACTTATGATGGATTGACATGCTTTAGACACAATA